>ENA-OUQG01000100-OUQG01000100.1-human-gut-metagenome-genome-assembly--contig:-NODE-100-length-62912-cov-10.267592_pt1 | contig 62912 bp, 82 predicted proteins | sample MGYA00237943_ERZ548823 | MGnify/ENA primary metagenome ERZ548823 (study PRJEB26490, sample SAMN05194731) | human gut metagenome | biome: terrestrial biome; feature: human-associated habitat; material... | reverse complement strand
ACGTGACAAGTGTGCGCCACCTGTCCCGCGGCCAGTTTTCGCCGCGCAAAAGAAAACCCCAAGCTGGTCGGCGCGTTGCCGTTGCCCGCCCGGGGTCTCCTGATTCGATTGTGCCCAGCCCTTACACGTTCGTCGGGAAGCAGGCGCTGAACGTCACGCCCTTGACCTCGCCGCCGAGCGTCTTCGCGTACAGCACGCCGTCGGTCTCGATGTTCATCTGCACGACGTTGTTTCCGTCCGTGGACGCGCCCGCGAAGTAGGTCTGGAGGTTAGGACGGTATCTCCACGGCAGCGTCGTGATTGCCTTCCAGTCCGTGCCGATTGTGTACGCTCGCACCTTGCCGTTGAGGAAGACGGTCTGGTTGAAGCGGCGCACCTGGATGTCGATGTTCTCGTTCTTATAGACCTGGTACCAGCCCGAATCGGAGAGCGCCTGATTGACGCCCGATATGGCGGCCGAAAGCGGCAGGAGGATGTGCGTCAGGCGCACGGGCGTCCCCGCGTTGATGCCGTCGAGCGGCACGCGCCAGAGCTTCAAGTCGTTCGCCGTCACCTCTGGGTCGGCTGGCGTGCCAGTCGTTGGCGTGCCCTTGATTACGACTGGCGTGATGGATTCGATGCCCGCGCTGGTCTTCTCGTATCGCGCGACCACCAGGTCGTTTCGCTTCTGGCCCTGCGTTCCGCTCTGGATGGTGAGCGAGGTCGGCGCCTGGTTCCAGAAGCGGCGTCCGCCCACCATGCCGACGCCAGTGCCGAGCGTCGCGGAATTCGCGCTCGCCATCGTCAGATTGAAGTCATCGCCGTAATGGAGCACGCAGTCGGCCTTGCCGACGGTCGCGGTGTTGAGCGCCGCCAGGTCATCCGAGCTGATGTGCTTCGTGCCGGTCATGCCGTCTACGATTTCGAATGCCATTACAGCTCCCCTTCCTGCTCGGTCGGCTCCTCAGCGCGATCGAGCGCATCGTAGTACGCAGAGGCGAGCTCTTCGACCTCCGCGATGTCGGCCTCGTCGAAGAGGCCAGAATCCAGGTGCGCGTACGCCTTATCCAACCAGTACGCCACGTCGCGGCCAGCCTGAATCTCGCACTTGATGCTGCGCAGAGTGAGGTCGTGCCGTGCCTTGCCCTTAACTGCCATGGATGTCTCCTATCCCTCGGTGATGGATGCGATTGCAGATTCCAGGTTCGCGACGACGATGTTCACGTCGCGCACGTACGAGATTGACGTGTTCGGCGTTACTTCTGCGTCCGTCCAGGCGTTGACGATGCTGTCTTGCGCCTTAGGCATCTCGATTTTGCCTAGTCTGTAGTGCGTCTCGGGAATCACCGCGACAACCGTCAGTGGCGCATTCTTGTCCACTTCCGCCTGAATCTCCTCTTTCGTGCGCCCAGACGTGTCTCTTACATAAATGCCAGTCCAGGTGCGGTAGATGCCTTCGTTGTTGCTAGATGTATCCTTGAAAGACAGCGCACTACACATAACGGGAGCGCTGTAGTTGTCGTAAGGAGATTTAAACGGCTTAATGCTTGTACGCAGGCTGTAATATTGCCCTTGGGCAAAATCGCCAACTACGCGCACGTCTTTATCTACTGCCACACGCGCCACAAGCTCGACGTTCCCCTCTTCGTCAACTACAATCTCATCTGCCGTCCCGTCGGGGAGCTTGGCGAGGTAGGGATGCTCTGCTGGTAGTGCGAAGGTTAGCGTTTGGGAGGTGTGGGGCTTGTATTCCGTCGCGATTGAATTGCGCTCTAGCTGAATGCTGGAAATGGTTCCTGTGTTGGAATCTGCCGCGTTCGATATGAAGTAAACCGAGGTGATAGGCTCCGTGACGGTAAAACTGTATTTCGGGTTTGTGGCATTACGCATGATTCGAAAGAGCTGGATGCGCTTACCGGTGGCCGTGTATCCGAATAGCGGCGCATCCGTGTTTCCGAGCGAGCCGACTGCCGAGAACGTGTATGCGCCAGGATAAAGCGCGAATGGCGTTCCGTCTTTCACGAATTCGTTCTGATGCCCTTCGATAGACGTACACGAGCTAGCAAATGGCCACAGGTTTCGACCCGCAACTTTCACCGTAGGATGCTCAATCACAGTGATTGGCTTAGGCGATTCAGGGCTTGGAATTCCGTCCTGCTTGGCCGCTCCCTCAACCGTGATTTTGCGGAGGGTTGCGCCATCGAAAGCATCATCGATGTGAACAAGCTTTCCGCTCGCTGCGCCTACGAGGGCGTTGCTCGTTTTCGTGTCCACGTAATTTTTAGTTGCGGCGTTGTGCCCGTCAATGGGGTCTGCGACATTTGTTATGCGGCGCTTGAGGTGCTGGGCGGATGCCGGCAGATTGACGGTTCGCGTTTCCCAAAACGGCGCGGTTTCAGTGAGTTTTCCAGTGCCGTCGGACTTTCGACGATATTTGGTTATGCTCGCCACGTCGTTGCCGACGGAGACGGTGTTTTGTTCGTCAGCCACAGAAAATGAACCGAGTGCGACTGAATTCATGGTGCTCGCTTTGAAATCCTTAACGGCCGGGTCGGGGACGCTCGCGCCATTGACGGTCGCGGCCGTGCCGATCGCTGCGCTCTGCGTTGCGCACGTGGAGCTTTGGTAGCCTAGCGCCTGCGAGGTATTGCCGACACAATATGCGGTGGAGGACAGCGCATCGGTGCGGTTGCCAATGGACTGGGCATAGTCGCCAAACGCCTTCGAGCGTTCCCCGTTTGCGGCAGATGCAGTGCCAATCGCAACAGAATAGCTGCCTTCACTGTGTGCATTCGAGCCCATTGACACAGATGCAAGGCCGTCGGCTTCGGCAGCTAAACCAACACTAATCGCATTGGCTCCCTGTGTCTTTGAAATTGCACCAATTGCAAGCTGTGTATATTTGTCGGATGTGCACTTAGCACCTTCGCCAATTGCCAGAGAATTTTTATATGCCGCGCTTGCAGCTTGTGCCGTATCCACTGTCTTAGGCGCAATCACATTGATAGCGTCTACGCTCGCGGCGGCCTCGATCGCCGGTCGCTTGAGCTCGAGAATCTGCGCCTCGGTGAAGTCGTCGTAGGTGAACGGGTCGCCCTTCTCGCCCTTGTCGCCCTTGGCACCGGTGTCGCCTCTCGGGATGCCGAGACACAGGCATTGCGCACCGTCCTCCGGCACCAAGCTCGCGGTCGCATCGCTGCCGGGGTCGAGCGTCTCGACCTCGGCGTGGATGATTCTGGACTCGAGCGCCTTCACAGTCGCGTCCCTCACCTCGCCAAGAAGCGGCGTGAATTCCGCCGCCTGCTCGGAGTCGAGGTCGGCGCACTCGATGACCTTGCCGCCGAAAGAATCAGTGGTGTCGACCAGCGTCTCGCCCTCGCGAATCTCGACGTAGCCGTTGAAAGCGCCCACGGCCGAGTACAAGGCTGCTGGCAGCATGATTCGCGCGATTCCCGCCTCGGCGACCTCCATCGGGCACGGGCCGACGAGCTTGCCAGCCGCCGTGGTCGCGACCAGGCTAGCGGTCTTGCCCGAGAGGTCGTAGGGCTGGCCGTTCGCGCAGATTTTGACAGTGAGCATCGCGTTGTTGCGCTCGCCTCGGCGCAGCGGGGCTATCCGCGCCTCGCCGTACTTGCCCTCGCGCTTGCGCGTGTCGAGCTTGATGGTCTGGTTCATCGATCCTCCTGTCTATAGGGCGCGGGCAGTCGCCAGCGTCTTCGTCGTCGTAGCGTTGCCAGCCTCGTAGCCGTACGTGGCCACGCCGCGCTCGACTTTCACGATTTTCTTGAGCACTTCCGCGCTCACGGTGCAGCCGTGGGCGTTGTCCCTCGCGGTGAGTATGTCTCCCACATCCGCGTCCAGATCGTCGTGCGCGTCGACCTCCACGCTGCCGCGCGTCTGGTATTCCTGGAGCTTTTTGCGGCCCTCTTCCTCCAGCTTCGCCTCGTCGGCGTTGCTGTAGTCGTACAGCGCGCAGATCTCGTCCACGCCGAAAAGGCTCTGGGTGTGGCTGACGTTGCCCGCCGCGTCGGCGTAGAAGTGGATTACCGCACGGTTCTCCAGCTCGCCCGTGCCCGCGCAGACCAGGTGGTTCACGCAGCGGTGCACCGAGGTGAGCGTGAAGTCCAGCAGGTCGCTGTCCACCTTGTCCGCGTAGTCCACGATCGGCGGGAGCGAGATCTCCACCTTGCCGCCCCTGCGGCGCATCGCGACCTTGCGGCCGTTGGCTTTCGCCATGGCCTTGAGGCCGCTGTACCCGTCCGCGAATCGGTCGAAGGTGTAAGAGAGCGTCGAATCGTCCGCGGCGGCCGAGAACAGCCCCGAAAGCCCCATGCGCTCGATTAGCGACGCGAGCGCCTCGCCCGCCTTGCCGCTCACGCTCAGGTAGCCGCTGCCCGAATCCGGCAGAAGCCGCTTGCCCGCCAGGATTCCGTGCCACGTGCGGCCCTTGCACAGCACCGTGCCAGACGCCTCGCGGCCCGCCTCGTATGTGACCTCGTCGACCACGCCGCCGTACTCGGCGCCGTCGATGAAGACGAATTGACCCTCTTCGGGGGCCTCGCCCGCGCGGGCTTCCAGCTTCAGCGCGTTCTCGTCGCTGCCGAAGGCGATGTCGAGCTCGAATTCCTCGATTTCGCGGACGTCGCCGATTGCAGCATCGCTCACCACTAAGACCATGCTGGCTCACCTTCCTCCTCGTACAGAGTCAAGTCGAAGCCGAAGCTGTTGTCCCACGACACCTCGGAAGTGCCAGCTGGCACGCGCTCGAAGATGTACTCGCCCGAGCCCGCGCCGTTGCCTCTGCGCGCCTTACTGAACGCGTCAACCTTCGTGCCGTCCGCCGCGACCACCGTAACCGAGCGGTTCAGGGGGTCAACCTTCATGTACCCGCCCTCTGGGACGGTCGCGTCGACGCGGTAGGTGTTGCCGCCAATCCTCACCGTGGGGTTTACCGCAAGCCCGTATACGACGAATCCAACAGGGCTGTCCGCGTGCCATGGGTTCGTCAGGTGGCTCTTGGGCCTCGTTGCGCCCAAGTCATACGGCAAGTCATACGGGAGGTCGAGGTACTCGTACCCGTGCGCCGCGCGCACGCGTACGAAGGCCGCGGTGGCCTCCCTGCGCCATACGCCGTCGAGCAGGACCATGGTGAGCTTTGCGACAAAGTAGCCGTTGCCGATGCCGCCGACCTCAGACCCGACGACAAAGCAGCGCTGGGACCACTCGCCTACGCGAATCGTGCCGGGCGCGTTCTTCGCCACGTCCGAATCGGCGCAGCGGCGGAACACGTCCGCCTGCGCCATGTCCGCGAAGAAGGCCTTGAATGAGACCTTGCGCGCGCCGCGCGAGGCCGTGGCCAGCGCGCGATACCCGAGCTTGTAGTCCCATTCACGGCTGAACAGGTCGTTCGGCCTGCCGACGTACACGCCAGAATTGAGCGCGACCGATACCCCCGCGCTAGATTCGTAGCGAATATCAAGCATACGCAACCGCCTTTCTCGCCTTGCGCCCGAACTCCGATTCGCCCATCACGGGCGTGAACTCCGCGATAATCGCGGGAAGGTTTTCGGCCAGCCACGCGATGATGGCCGCCGCGCCCTCGGGCGTGGTGCCGCCGTAGGCCGATCCGCCATCGACTGACGCGCTGAAGCGCGCCGCGTCGGCCACCGCGTCGGTCGCCGATTTCATCGAGCGCACCGGCAGGTCGGCGTTATCCTCGATGCCGAGCGCCGCGCCCTGCATGACGTAGCCGAACATGTCGCGGAACACGCGCGAAGGCGAGTGGATGCCGAGCAGGTTCTTGGCTGCCTCGACGGTGTTGCTCACGACGCCAGTGATGGCGGATGCGACGCGCGCGGCGTTACTCGTAATGCCGTTGACCAGGCCCGATATGATGTTCGAGCCGATGCTTGCCATCTTGCTTGGAAGCGTGAGAATCGCGCTCTCGACTCCTGAAGCAACCTGGAGCGCCGCGCTTCGGGCCGCGCCGATCATTCCCGAGATTGTCGAGCTGAAGTTGTACATGGCCGATTTCGCCAGATTCGCCAGGTTGCCCGGGAGCGACCGTATGGCGTTCACCACGCCGTTCGACACACTCGCGCCCGCTTCGCCGGCGGCACCGACCATGCCATTCACGCCGTTCACGAGGCCGTCGATGGCTCCTTTGCCCAGGCTCGCCCAGCCGAACGCCATGAAGGCATCGACGATGGCCGAGATAATCTGGGGAATGTTCTCGACGATGGTAGGTATGGCGTTGATGAGGCCGCCCACCAGCGTCACTATGACGTTGAAGCCCGTCTCAAGCAGCTTCGGCGCGTTGTCGTTGATGATGCCCGCGATGTTGCTCACGATTTCCGGCACGTGCTCTACCAGGGTCGGCATGCTGTCGGCCAACCCCTGCGCCAGGTTCATTATGAGCTCCATGCCGGAATCCACCAGCGTGCCCGCGCCCTCGCGCAGCGAGCCGGTAAGGCCTTCGAGCATTTCGAGGCCCTTTTCCATCACCATGGGCATGTTGTCCTCGATGCCCTGCCCCAGGCTCTCGACCACTTCGGCGGCAGCGTCGGCCATCTTCGGGATGGCCTCTTCCGCGTAGGATGCCAGGTTGCCAAAATCCTGCACGAGCAGGTTAAGCCCGTACTGGCCCGCCAGCGCGAACGACTCAATGGGGTTGTCGCCCATCGAGAACAGCGATTTGAAGCCGTTCACGCGCTGCGAAACGGCGTCGACGGCGTTCATGATTCCGTCGAACGCCCCGAGCGCCGCATCGTTTCCAGCCAAGGAATCGCGGAGCGCGTTGCTTGCATGTTCGCCTATCTGCCCCATTGCGCTGACAAGCGCGGGGCCGACCTGCGCCACCAGGCCAGGAATCTCACCTATGAGCGTGCCCACGATCACGCCGACGCGAGGAATTACGTTGCTTGCCGCCGTCTCGAAGCTATCGACCAGCTGGTCGGTGAGTTGCGACATGTCCGCGTCGGAATCGCCCAGGCCCGTGAGCCAGTTCTGCCACGATGCCTTCATCATGTTCACGGAGCCCTCGATGGTGGTAGCGGCCTCGCGCGCCGTTGTGCCCATCGCCATGAAGGCCTCTTCTTCCGTCATGGCTCCGCTAGCGACCAGCTCAGCCGCTTGTTCCGCCGTGATGCCAGAAATCTGCATAGAGGTCTGCATGACATCGATGGCCGCGACGATGTTGTCGAACGACATCGAGGTGCCGTCGACGGTCACGCCGAGCTTCTTCTGCACGTCGGTCATCTTAGATGCGTCGGCAATGAGCCGCTGCATTTCCTCTTTGGTTCCGCCGTAACCAAGCCTCAGGTTGTCGAGCCAGTGAATACCCCCGCTTTCGCGGTACTTTGACGCTGCCTGGCGCAGCGGGCTTAGACTATATCTTCAACTTTTCCAGGAGCCAGCCTTTTTTGTTTCCCCGCTTGAAAACGCGCCCGTAATGTATTTCGGAGTCGCTGCATTCGAAATACTCGGCCGCCGCTTGCCTCGATTCGAAGACGATTTCTCTTCCATCGAGGTGCGTTGCCTTTATCGGACGTTTTTTCGCCTCGCGCCTCGCCTCGTATCCGTAAGCAAGCGCGTTTTCCGAAGGGGTGACCCATCGCAAGTTTTCGGAATCGTTATTCGCGCGATTCCCATCAATGTGGTCAACCCAGCATTTATCTTCGTCCTCTGGCTCTTCGAGGAACGCCTTCGCTACGAGGCGATGGACGTTCTTCGTGATGGAAACTCTGGCATACCCGCAGCTATATCTCGGCTTTACGATTTCGCCGGTGCTGTCCTTGCGAACATTCCCGAGGTTGCTCACCGAATAGCCGGGCAACTCGTCGCAGGCCTTCCAAATTTCCATCGCTGCTCCTAAAAAGCTGGTGCGCACTTCCATCGCCGTACCGATAGACGATGTACGGGGACACAACCCCCCCCCTAGTCGTTTGACTTTCCCAAATTATACCATTGCAGTGCTTTAATTTGGGCTTAGCACAGGATTGCCATGCGGCTCGGCCGTTTAGGTTTCCCCTGTTAGCAGCTCCGTCTGATTGCGCATTTCCTCGCAAGCTTCGAAGCCACACCCCTGGTAGGGTTCACGCACGTTTAACGGCGTATCGCTACGCCGCCAGACTCTCGGGGACAAAACATCCCCGGTTAATCGTGTAGTTCTGCTTCGCGAAGCCCTGGTACGCCCACTGAATGGACCCCATGTCGGTGCCGAACGTGTTAGCGTTGTCCGACATGTTCGTCATGGCTATGTCGGCGTATTGCGCGGCCTTCTGCGTGTCGTTGCCAAGCGACGTAATCAAGGCCGCGCTGAAGCCCGTCACCTGCTCCATGTACTGGTTCGCCGACATGCCAGCCGTCTTGTAGGCGTTCGCGGCGTTCTGCAGCACCATGTTCTGCGACCGCTCAAGCACGCCCCACTTGTCGGCAACCGCGTCCACGGCGTTGCCAGTGAGCTCGGCGTATTCTTCGAGCGACTTGCCCATGTTGCCGAAAAGCTTCTGGATGCCGCCGACGTTCTGCTCGTAGCTCGCATAGGCGTCGAGCGACGACTTCGTTATCACGCCCGCAGCCGCAGTGACCGCCGTTACGCCCGCCGCGACGGCTTTCGTCGCCACGCTCGCGGCCTTGCCCAGCGTGCCGGTTATCTTGCCCGCGAGCGAATCGACCTTCGACGACGCCTGGTCGTCAGCGCCGATTTTCACCATGAGATCTAATAGGTTCATCAAATCACCTCCAATCCCGCTTGCCGCACAACGTCGTCGATGATTTCATCGGCGCTGCGCGTGTCCCTGGGCTTGCGCCCCTCTTTAAGCAGCTCAAGCCACGGGCGCTGCATGAATCGGCCCTGCGGCGAGAGCGTGGCCTGCTGCGCCATGTACGCCCGCCAGCTGCGCTGCTCGTCCTCCCTGTCGGCCCTCGCCTTGCAGTAGCAAAGGAAAGGGCGAACGCTCGGAGGCCCCGAGTACTCGCCCAAACAGAGCCATATGAGGGAGGAATCGCGGGCGGCTAGGCTAAAAAACCCTCGAACAGCTCTCGCAGCTCGCCGTCCTTGGAGAGCGCCGCCTTCAAGGCCGCCACGTCGGCCAGAACCTTCTTGGCGTTGGTGCACGCCTGGTATTCCTCGACCGTCTGCCCGTCGACCGCCGCAAGCACCTTGTACAGGTCTTCGACGTTCTCCTTGAGCACGCGCGGCAGGTATTGCGCGAACAGGCGCACGGCCCACTCGAAGGCGTCGGCCTCGCCCTTGCCCTTCGATCGGTAGGCGACGATTTCCTTCACCAGGTCTTCGCCGATGCCGCCCTGCATGACATGCTCGGCCGCCTCGCCGATTAGCGCCATGGATCGCATGAGCTGTTCCGCGCTGATTTCCTCGAACTTCATGGTCTGTTCCTTCCTATGCGGCCTCGGCCGTGCCCTGCTTTACATAGATCTCGAACGGCACCTTGTCGGGGTCGCTCATGGAGTAGTGCGCCGTGTACTCGAACGCGAACTGGCCCTTGGCCTTGTCGGATGTTTGAATCTGGAAGCCGCCAGTCGATAGCGCGTTCATCAGGTGGATGGCGATGAAGCCCGCCTTGCCCTTGGTGCCGTCCTCGTTGACCTCGGAGTAGTCGCCGATGATCCAGATATCGGCGAAGTCGTCGGTCACCAGGTCGTTGCGCGGCGCTACCTTCTCGCCCGCCGCGTCGGCTGCGGCGACGAGCGACTTGACGGCCGCCGCGTCAACCGAGATAAACGTGCCCGAGGCCTTGGCCTCCCACGAGTCGAGCTTCTTCAGCTCCAACATGTTGTTCGGGCAGTTGTCGATGTCTTCGCCGAAGTCTGTGAAGCTCGGCGTGGCGGTGAAGTTAATGCCGCCAGAAGTCGCGCCCAGGATGTTGCTCTTCGTGATCTCGCCCGAAGTCGGGTTGAACTCGGAAGCGATTACGCCCGCGTTCATCTGGATGTGCTTGAACATGTCCTGGGGAAGCTGGCTGTATTTCATGCGTGCCTCCTAGAAATTGGTCATGAATTCCACTGAAAGGTTGATGTAGCGCCGCTTGACGGCGTTGTCGCCCGAATCGACGGGCTGGCTGAACGGCTGGCCGCGCTTGACCCAAACAAGGCCCTCGTCGCACGGCAGGCACGTCCCGCCAATGCCAAGGGCCTCGCCTATCTCGCGCGCCTTGGCGTTGGGCTTGGCCTCGCTCGTCGTGCGATACCAAATCGAAAGGTCGCACGCCTGCTCGCCCTCGCCCCACATGCCCGTCGAGAGCGTGTAGGTGATATACGGCTCGGTCGCATCGTCGGGGACGGCGGTCGCCGCGTAGGCTGGGATGCCGAACGACCCCGCCCACGCCTGGAAGGCGGCCTCCTTATTCATTCGGCACCTCCCAGGCCTCGGCCTGGCATTGGTTGAACTGGAAGCTCACCATGCTGGGCGTCTTGCCGTCCTCGGCGTTCGAAGTGACGCGGAAGGCCTGGCCGTCGCTCTTGCGCGTGAACACGTCGTGAAACCCGAGCGGGGCCTTGGTCGTCACCGTGTACAGGCTCGTTACGCCCTCCTTCTCGGCGATTCGGGCCTGCGTGCTGTCGTCGTGGACGATGGCCGCCTCGAACGGCGCGGAAGGCGCCCAGACCGTCGCGAAGCCGCCCTCGCCGTCGGAAACGCGGCGCTGCTCGAGCAGATCGCACGGCACCATCATGTCTTCCCAAAGGCTCACAGCTTCCTCCATCGGTTGAGTTCGGAGCGGAACGCGCTTTGCCACGTGTAACCGCCTTGAGAGCCGCCCTGCGACCCGTTGCCGCTGGCTTTTGTGTAGCTATAGCCCCCGAAGCTTTCCGACTGGTACGGGCTTTCTGCGGCCTTGCCGTACTTCGCCTGCCATTCCCCGATTCGCGCCGCCAGCTCGGTGACGGCTTTGGGGACAGCCAGGGCCGCGATTTCACCCGTGAACGTCTCGTCTCGCAAATCAACGGCGGGCCACTGGTGCAGCCCGTCGTTGAACACGCTTCCCTCGATGCGGAAGTACTGCCCGTCGAGAAGCCAGCCGTCGGGCAGCCCGACGCAGCCGCCCGATACCTCGAAGAAGCCCGTCAGGCGCTTGCCCGGCACCTCGAACCAGTTGTTCAGGTTTCGCAATACTTCCTCAAGCATGGCTAACCCAGCTTCGCGGCGGTGCCGATGCCCTTGAGAACGCCCGCCTTGAGCGTGTTCTTGAGGACGACGCCCGCGACAAGCTCGACTTCGCCGGTCTTCACCGCGCCGGGGTCGGACATGTTGGGCATGAACGACTGGATCACTCCGGTGCCCGTGGGGGCGATGCCGTGGAAGCCGTCCAGGCCAAGGGAAACCGCGTAGATGTCGGACTTGCCGAGCGCGGATGCCGTGGCCGCGGTGTCCTCGATGGCGTCAACCGACTTGGTGCCGTTGTAGTACTTACCCAAATCGACCATCGGCACGCCGTTGTACGTCTCGATGAAGCGGCCCGCGTCGGTCTTGGTGCGCTCGTAATAGCCGGCGCGGCGGGCGATGCCGCGGAACTTCGTGAGCATCTTGCCGTTCATCATCAGCATGTTCGCGCCGTCAACCTGCGAGAGCAGGTAGTCGATTTCGTCGAGGAACGCCTGGGCGTTCTCGGTCATCTTGTCGGCGGTGGACACGTCCACGGAGGATTCGAGCTCGTTCGAGGTGCCCGAGAGCAGCTTCGCCAGGCCGTCGAACGTGCCGTCGGGCTTGCCGGCCGAAGCGGTGCCCGCCGCCTTGCCGTTGATGGCGAAGTAGTGGAATTCGTTGGAGGTCGCCTTGATTTTCTGCTCAAGCTGGAAGGCCAGCTCGTCAACCGCGCCGGAGGTGTTCTGCAACACGCGGTCGACGGAGAACGAGCCGCCCATGATGATGGCGTTGGCGTTCTTCTTCTCGCGCTTGGCCTCGTTCGCGGTGTACTCGCTGTTGATGGCGCGAACGCCAGCCATAGCGGGTGTCTTGAGCTGCACGTAGCCATAGGCCAGCGTGGAGCCGCCCGTGCCGGGGGAAATGGCGTTGTCGAACGTCATTCGGTCGAGCAGCAGCGAGGAGCGCTGGAACGTGTCGATTACGTTCTGGTCAACGTGGTCGGCCATGCCGACTTTGGCTTCTTCAAGCGTGATAGCCATTCTTTAGCCTTTCTGTTCGTAGCGCTCGTGCAATGCGTCGCGCAGGTTCTTGGGGGCCGCAGTGCCGCCGTCGCCCGCAGGCGGCTTGGCGACGCTCGCGCCCTCGGTCGTAACTACCGGGATGAACTCCTTGAAGTCGGCCTTGATGCCCTCGACGAGCTTTTTGGCGTTCTCGATCGCGCCGTCCTTGACGGTGACGCCCGACAGGTCGGAAATCTTCAGAACCGCATCGATGCGCTTCTCGTCAACGCCCGCCTCCTTGATAAGCTCGCGGTACTTCGCTCGCTTGTCGGCCTCGGACTTCTCGGCCTCGATGCCCGCCTTGTACTCCTCGAACGCCTTCTTCTCGGCGTCGTACTTGGCCTTGTACTCGTCCGTGTGCTCGGGGTCTTTCGGCTTCGGGTCGGTAGCCGGTTTGGCTTCCGCCTTGGCTTTCCACTCGTCGCGCTGCTGCTTCAGCGCGTCGGTGGACTCGGTGTGCTCCTCGATGATTTGGTCGATCTTCTCGTCTTCGATGCCCATTGCCTTGAGCATCTTGCGGGTGAGTGCCATCCCTGTTTCTCCTTTGCTTCGGAATTTCGCCCATTGCCTCGGGTATGCCAGCCGTTCCTCGCTGGCCGATGGCTCTAGTTTGCGCTTTGGGTCACAGGTCGCTTAAAAACAGAAAAAGCGGCCGTAATTGCCGCTTCTTATATCGATTTCGGGGTATTTTTAACGTTTTGCCGCTGATTTTCGCGCTCAAACTTAAAAACAGGAACGTTTTAGCTCTTACGAGCCGCCCAGGTTCTTCTTCAAGATTGCTCGGTAGGTGCCCTGGTGTCCAGACGCCGCAGGACGGAGATACGGCTGCGCCTTCATATGGCGCGTGCCCAATTCGACGTAAGGCCCATATTCTACGTTCGTTCCGATGTAGACGGCCTTCTCGCTCGCCCTCACGACGTGCGTGATACTGTTGCGCAATCTGCCAGTATCGACGGGGCATTTCTTCTTGGCGTAGTCCTCAGCGGCCAGCCCGATCTCCTCAAGACCCTTTGTTAGAGCCTGGTTGAACATGCGCGCCCACTGCTCGCGGTTGTCTTGGTTGACGGTGACGCCCATTCTGACCCCTCCTTATAAGCGCATGGCCGGGTAGCTCCCGGCCATGGTTGCCCGCCGTCCAAACCGAACGTATCGCGAATGGCTTCGACTTCCCGCGTGGCAAGGGTTGCGGTCCCTTTGCCTCGAACCGCGCGGGCTCTGGGGACATTGTGGAGCATCGGTCACAGCAAAGGAAAAGCCCGCCGAGGCGGGCCTTGGATTACTTGCGGGCAATCGAAATCTCATAGCATTTCACCGACATGTCATTTCGATTAGGCTTGTTCTTATCAACCCATAACCAAAATTCCTTATCTACACCGTGCTTCTGGGGAACCATCCACATTGCAAGCACAAACGCCTCATGCGCGTCTTCGAGAGATGCCGCGTAAGCTTCAAGCTTTTTCGAGAATTCGCTTTTTCTCATTCGATGCGCTCCTTGTCGATGATTCGATATTCGTTGAAATCCCCAACCAGGAACGAGTACAAATATGCCCCATCATCCTGGTCTACGATTTGCTGACTGATTATCTGACCTTCATGCAGACTTGCGTAATTCGCGTTGATTGCCGACATGACAGAAGCATACTCCTTCTTCGGAAGTCTTACCTCAGGGAACGACTTGTCTAAATCGAGATTCGCCGCGCCAAGCGATTTCGACTGCTCTCCAACCCTGTAATTGCCCTGCGGTTTGGGAGCGAGCTCGTTTTTCCATTCCTCGTACGTCATGCCCTCGGGCAGCTTGCTCCAACGCTCGGCATCGCTCGTGTCCACGCCCTCGATAGCCGCGACCAAAGTGCAGCGGCAGTTGCAAATCTCGTCATAGCGCCCCTGCGGGTCGCCCGGGTAGCGGCAGCCGTTGTCGAACTTCGCGCCCTCCTCGTTGGGAATCTTCTGTCCGTCGAGCTGCCTGTGGCTGTGGCGCGTGCGGCCGTCCAGCGTGGCGAGCCATTCCTTCTGAAGCTTGATTCCAATGTCCTTGGCGCGCTTGTAGCTATGGACGCGCCCCGCGTTCTCGGCCCCCGTGACGGCGGTTCTGGCGGTGCGCACTGCCGTGGCGTAGTTGCTGCCCGTGACGCGCTGCACGCGCCGCGCCATCTTCGGGATGGACTCGCCCAGCAAGACGCCCTGCGTCAGCTGCGAGGCCATCAGCTTGCGGTTCCACAGCTTGTCCTTGGCGACGTTCACGCCCGGGGCCATGAACAGCGCCTCGCCCGCCGTGAGCATGTGCTGCACCGTGTCGGGGTCGACCAGATCGAACGAGACGGCCAGCCCCGTCTCCTTGCACATCCAGAACGCCGAGTAGTTCGCGTTCTCGGCGTACACCTCGGGAAGCTTGCCCGCCAAGGCCGCCATCGCGACCTGGTTCGCCTCGGTCATCGCCTGCGAAACCTGGTCGAGCGTGCTCGACAGCTGCCTGCTGCGCAGAATCTGCCCCGAGCGCCAGGACTTGTACTCGGCCTTGGTCATCTCACCTTTCTCGACGAGCTTCCGGCGCTTGGCGTCCTCCTTCTCGAAGCGCTTCAGGAACGCCGAAAGGGCTTCTTGAGCGTCGGCCTGCGCCTGCTGGTACGTGCCCCACACTTCGGCCTGGAACTCGGCTATCTTGCGTTCTGCGTAGTCGTGGGCCTGGTCGCTCATGGGCTATTCCTCGGGTTCCTGCTCGCCATCGCCGGGCTGTTGGGCGTTCTGCTGCAACGCTGGCGGCAGCATCGCCATCTTGTCGGCCGCCTCGGCGTCTTTGCGCTTGAGGATTTCGGCCACCTCGTCGGGCGTGATGTTCGGCAGCTTGCGCAGAACCGTCTCGTCGTCGAGGTATTCGGCCTCGCTCAATACGATTTCCACCTGCTCTTTGAGGTTGGAGACGCGGTTGCGGGTGAATATGGGCGTGTCATCGATGCCCTGCAGGGCCAGGATGTCCATGATACCCTCGCGCATATGGCGCTCGAACTCGTCGGCCTCCTCGTCCATCGGCTGGTAGGCGGCGTCGATATGGTCGTTCGTGGCCCCAGCGGCCACGGTGTGCACGTCAAGCGCGCCGAAGTCCTCATACATGTCCGCCTTGATTGCGTCGAGCACGGCCTTTCGGGCCGCGTACGGCACCTCCTGCGTGTACGGCTTGATGCTGCCGCCGTCCTCGGTGTTCGCGTTGGCGATGTGCGTGAGCTTCAGGCGGTCGCGGTACTTCTGCAAATCCTCGTCGCCCATGCCGCCCGCGTTCTCCACGATCCAATACACCTGCGCGCAGTCCTGCACGTCGTTGCACAGGCCGCTCTTGATGAGGTCGTAGGCGTCGATGGCCTCGCGAAGCCCCACGAGCGTGCTCTGGTGGGCGTCGCTGCCCCAGATGGGGATGATTGGAAGGCGCGAATAATTCTCGGCGTCCACGGCCAGCTTCAGGCCGTCCGCGGGAACCTCTGCATAGGTGGCCTTGTACGGGCGCTTGCCCGCCTCCGACATGCGCAGCTCGCTATCCCCGTCGGAAACGAACTCGGTATAGCCGTCCTGCTCGTACAGAACCGCGTTCAGCGGGTGGTACGGGTCGAGCCGCCAGAAACGGACGCCCGCCATCAGCGCGCCCGTGGTCTCGTCCCAAATGGGGCAGAACTCGGCCGCGCTGAACACGTCGATGTGGTCGAGGTTCCAGAACGGGAACGCAACGCCGTGGATGAGGGCGTAAAGGCCTATCTGCTTCACGTCGTCGTCGAAGCGGTCGCCGAGCTTGGCCTTGGTGGTGTCTTTCCCTCCCTCGCCCACCTCGACGAACGAAACGCCCTTGCCCAGGCTGTACATGCAGCGCTGCACGTTGAGGCGCTTGAACAGGTTGCTCGCCAGACGAAGCTTGCTCGCGGTGAAGTCCTTGAGCTGCGAGCCGTCAAGCCCGTACAGCACGGCGCTGAACTTGGCGATGGTCTCGTTTCGCTGGCGGTAGTAGTTGTCGGCGCTTCGGGCGTTCTTGTACATCTCGCTGGCCCTGTGCCGCTCGATGCATTCCTTGACGAATCCGGGCGTGCCGCCGCTCTTCTGCAGCTCCGCGAATGTAACTATGGTGCTTGCCGTCATCTGACGCCCCTTTCGAACGGCGAAACGTACTTCTCGACCGGTTTCCACATGCGCAGGGTCGCCACGCCGTAGCGCAGCGCGTCCATCAGGTGGTCGTTCTCCTTCACGGGCTTGTCGCCGTGGCTGGCCGAATCCCAAACGTAGCCCGCGAATTCCTTCTTCAGTTCGGGCAAATCGTCGGCGTACCTCACGATGCCCTGGGCCATGCACGAGGCCGTCTCGCGTATGCCGTCCTCGACGGCGTTGCGGGCCTTGCGCACGCTGAACCCCGCGCGGCGCATCGCGGCGTGGAAGCTCGTCGCGCTGGGGTCGATTATGAACGGGGTGTCCTGCGGCAGGTCGCCCAGGAACGAACGCATGTCCGCCACGTAGTCGGCGTCGGTCTTCTGGTGGCCCGTGTCGCGGCCGCTGTAGCGGTACTCCTTGACAACGTGCCACACCTTACCGTCGAATGCCCACAGCAGCGCCGCGAACGCGTTCTGCGTGCCGTAGTCGCACGACACCGCCCACTTGGTCGCGGAACCATCGAAGCGCGGCTCCTCGGCCTTCTGGTAGTCGGGATAGACCAGCCCCTCGGCCTGCGTCCACAGCCCCTTGATGTAACGGTCGTAGTAGACAGTGCCCGCGTAGTCGGCCTCCAATTGCTTGACCACCTCGGGAAGCAGAGCGCCGTCCCAGATGGTGTAGTCCTGGCGGTATATGTCGATGCCCTCGCTGTCGAGGAACGCCTTGAACCAGTGGTTGGGGGAATCGGGGTTGCACGTGCCGTCGAAATGGCTGTGCGGACAGCGCAGGCGCGATTTCAGCATCTGGAACACGGGCTCGGCCCAGGTGGTCACCTCGTCGCCGTAAACCCACTCGAACGTCGCGCCCTGAATCTTGCTGACGCTGTTGCTCTTGTCGGCGCCCAGGCAATACACCTTCTTGCCGAAGATGATGGCCGTGTTGTCGGCGCGGATGTTCCCCACTACGTCGTCGCTGTAGAGCGACCGCATCGGCTCCAGGATATTGCGCTCCAAAGTCGAACGGGTGTTCCCGATCATCACGAGAAGCCCCTCGCCCTTGGCCGCGAGTATGCGCTGCGGGATGGTCACCGCTATGTCAACGTACGATTTTCCGCTGCCCGTTGCCCCGCACTTGACGTTCCAGCGGTGCGTGCAGCTCTTCAGGTACTCGGATTGCATTCTGGTAAGCATGGGCTACTCTATCGCGCTCTGCACCGACGAGACGAGCTCCTTGGCCGCCTTGAGCACGGCCGTGTCGGTGTCGTCCTGCTTGGGGCGGTCGCGCCACAGCTCGGGCTGGCGGTTTTTCAGCCAGTAGATCATTGCGGTGGTGTCGGGCGGCAATGTTTCCTCTATCACCTCGGTGAGCGTCACCTTGCGCCCGTCGCTGTCCAAAACGTCACGCTTCTTCTTGGTGACGCGCTTCGCCTTGCCGCAGGCCTTGGCGTACAGGCTCTCGACGACCGCCTCGTCCGCCTTGCCCTTGCACTCGTTTAAGGCCTGCAAGAATTCGGGGTGCGCCTTCTTCCAGTTGTACACCGTCCGCACGCTCACGCCGAAAGCCTCGGCGATTTCCTCGTCCGAGCAGCCACGACGCGCCAGGGAAGCGCCCCAGGGCACATGCGCCTTGGCGTCGTATCTGGTGGGTTGCCCCCTATGTTTTCTTTCATCTGCCATGCCCCAAGTATGCCGCTCGGGTCACAGGGCAAAGAAAAAGCCCCGCGCGTTGCGGGGCCTGTGGTACAATGGCTTTGCCTCGCCGGGGCCGGGAATCTCTCCCAGCCCCTTTTTCTTTTAGTCCTTCAAGGTGTCGATGATGGTTTCGAGCTTGCGCTTCCACGCCTCGGGGTCGCTCTCCAACTCCTTCAGCTCTTCGAGATGCAGCACGAGCATCTTCTTGAAGGTCTCGAACTCTTGGTTGTTCATTTCCTCTTGCCTCTCGTCCATGGCTCGGGCCTTTCCCTTGCCTCTGGCATATATTATACTATATAATGCCAGGCAAGTATATAGTTTACTATACTGTTTCTCGAATTTCTTTCCGCACCAGCCGCTTGATTTCGGCGTTCACGTTCCCGCACTCTTCGAGGTAGCGTATCACGTCCGCGTCGGTCTCGTTGTTGCACCTGCACACGAACGTTCGCATGTGGTTCTTGATGTACTTGGTGGTCGCCTTGACCCTTGCCGCAGTCACCATGCAAGCCTCCTTTGCCGTTGTATATAGTATACCATATACTTCAGACACAAGTAAAGCCCTCCGAAGAGGGCTTAGGCTAATAGACTATCGCAAGGATGTAGCCGGGGGCGTCCGAAAGCTTTGGCGAGTGCCGCAGCCTGTCGAACATCTCTGCGGTGGGCACGGCGGCCTGACCGCCCGGCGTGACGCACAGCCAGTGCGACCCCATCTGCGTGCCGGTGAGCTCGTTCAGCTCGCTGGCCTTCACGCCCGTCGAGCGCAACCAGCGCGTGAAGGCGAAGACCTCCTCCTCGGTGTGGGCCTTGCTTTCTTTGTAGAAGTCCTCGGCCTCGATGCGCATCTGGTCGGCGAAGCTCCTGCGGGTGAGGGCGCGGCAAGTACTCGTGTCCTGGTGTAGCGCTTTGAAGCACGCTGCCGTCCCCGGCTGCCTCATTCGCTCGGTCGGCCCGATTGCGCCGTCGGGGTCGCTCACGACGTTGTGGCGGTTGCCCTCGAATCCATTGAGACCGCCGCACCCGCAGCACGCCGTCGATTCGCCGATATGCCGCAGCCTGTTCTCGGCGCAGAAGAAATGCAGCCCCACGCGGCCGCATTCGCGCTTTATCCGCTCGTAATGCATCCGCAGCGTTTCTTCGGGGTAGCAATAGTCGCCGCGCACTTTCGTCAAGCCCGGCTTGCCCTCTTTGAACTTCATCCCTTCGAGCGTGACGCCCCAGGCCCCCGCCTCGGCCATCCTGGGGAGGTTTCCGATGAACTCGTCGCGTACGTTCGTTATGTAGGGCTGCGCACGCACTATGACGCGGCGCACGTTCCCCGAGAGCTTGCGGACCATTTCAAGCCGTTCCTCGAACGTGGGAGCTCCCGGCTCCATCCGATCGTACGACGAGCAAACCATGCTGATTTGAACGACGGCGTTGCATTTCCTCAGAAGCGACAGATACGGCTCTTCGGCGACGAGCCGACCCTTCGTGCTGACGATGAACGGATATCCCGTCTCGGCGAACACCTCAAGCGCTTTAAGGCTGATTCCAAGCTCGCGCTCCGCAGGTTGGAACGGGTCGCTCAACCCCCCCCAATGCAACGGAATAGCCCAGTCGCACCAATTCGTTTCCGTGGTGCGCTTGCCCGCTATGAAGCGCCTCAAGGCCTCTACGCAGTTGTCGGGCCTGATTACGCTGATGTCGGTCTTGCTCTGCGCGAAGCAGTAGCGGCACCCGTGCGAGCAGCCCCTGTACGTGTCAAGGCGTATAGGGTACTCGCAAAGCACGACCTGGCTTCCGCAGGCTATGCCCATTGCTCGGCCTCCTCGACGATGCGCTGGGCTACGTTGTCCTTGCCGTAGCTCTTGAGGTACTCAGTGACAGCCTCGCGAGCTTCAATGGGAAACATGAAGGTCACGTTAAACGTCTCGGAATCTTCCTTCGGCGTCGAATCGGTGAAATCGTTCTGCATGAGGTCTTCGATGGCGTCGAACTCGGGCATCGAGTCGAACCCGTACGCCGCCATGTCCATCGCTTGCAGGTCTTCCAGTTCCTCGTCCAGCTTGGCGAAGTCCCAACCGGTGTTCATGGTGAGCTTGTTGTGCACGATGCCGTACGCGCGGCGCTGCTCGTCGCTCAGGTGGTCGAGGCGCACCACGGGCACAACATCGAGGCCCAGCTTCTTCGCCGCCATCACGCGGCCGTGGCCCTCGATTATCTCGGGGCCGTCGGGGCCGTCCCACACGGCCACGGGGTCGTTGAAGCCGAACTCCCCGATGCTCTCGCATATCTGGTCGATCTGCTCGTTGGTGTGGATTTTCGCGTTGCGCGCGTACGGTATGAGCGATTCGGTGGGAACCTCTTCCACCGTCAACTCGGGCTGCTGCTTCATGGCCGCTCCCTTCCTGCGTTTTACCTGATAGGTATATTTTCGCAGGGCGGTCACAGGCGAGCCGAATCATCCAAGCCGCTTCGCCCTGTACTTCTCGGCCGCCGCGCTTATGTCGGCCACCACCACGTCGTAGGGCTTGCCCGTCAGCCGCACGAGAACCTGCGTCGCGTAGCGGCCCTCGGCCCTGGCGCTCCCCCGGCTGTCATAGCTGAATCCCATGCTCGACGCCTCAAGCCTCTCGCACATGTCCATGCGCTGCGCCAGCAGCTCTATGGCCTCCCAATAGCTCATTTCCTTCCCCAATCTCTCGGTTGGTGGAATTATATCGGCTCTGGCCTGGTGTTTTGTTAACGAAGCGTTTCAAGATGCCGCCAAACTCGGGGGCTGTTTCCCGAATCGTAAAGTTGAGCGGGCCGTTACGGTCGGCAAACGGCCCGAAAAAAACGACGCCCCCGGGCATGAGCGAACCCGGGGGCCAGGAAGGGAACCGCTCTCGCATCGCGGCTCCCCCTCATTATCGCAGACGTGTCACAGCCCAGCGCACGCGCTTTCCTCGTATCTGCTTGCCTCCTCCTGTCTGTCCTCTTCGCCGTTGACCGTGCGCCCGTTCTCGCGCGGCTCCATGACCGCGGAAGTGCCGGCCATGCGGTAGTCGCTACTGTGCGTCATTCGTGGCCTTCTCCGCCTCTTTGTCCTTCAGACGCTTGATTGCATCGTCCATCTCTTCGAGGAGCGCCTTCTTCGCATCCTCGACGAGCTCCGCCTCCTGCTCCGCGAGGCACCACTCCCCCTGCACCATGTCGCCGAGCTCTTCGAGATTGCAGTCGGCGTCTACAAGGTAGCTCCTGACCTTCCCGATCGTCTTCACCTCGATGAGCATCGCGAAGGTCTTTCGTGAAATGGAAAGCGCCTTCTCGTACCCGCGCGACGGCCAATTCTCGGCGTTGTCGATGTCGGCCTTCTTCTCCTCGATGTACGAGGACGGCTTGCCTTTGAAGATGTACTCGCGGAACGTGTAGCTGCTTGCGGTGGTGGTCTTCACCGCCTCGACCTCGGTCGAGACGACTCGCGCGTCGAGCAGCCCATCCACGCCGTCCGGCTTGGAGAGCTCGGCCACTTGCGATTTGAGCTTCTCGTTCTCGTCCTTGAGCTTTTCGTATTCAGCAATGAAGAAATCTTCGAGATTCATCGCTTGACCTCCGCTTCCTTTATGCGCCGCTCGACAGTCTTCGCGATATTCTTCTCCCAAGTGTGGAGCTCACGCATCGTCCTCATGTGGCCCGATTTGACCACTTCTTTGAATTGAATAATGTGCAAGAGCTGGTCCAATGACCTGTCGTCGCCTATACCACAGCTCTTCGCCCTCTCGTTTAGCTCTACCCAGTCTTCGAACCTCATTCGACCACCTCCGCTCCGCAGTAGGGGCAATGCGTCAGCGACGTATAGTCGACACCGGCCCAAAGCGCGCGCGAGTTGAACCGCACGCCCGCGTCGTCCAGCTCAATCGCCAGCCTGCCGAAGTGGCACGCCGTGCAATCCAAGTAGTGCTGCTTCGCCTCGCCGTCCCAAACCTCGACGAGCTCGCATGTGGGGCGGTCGATGAGGTCTGCCAGGCGGTTGAGCAGCCTGCGATTGTTGTGCTCGTAGTAATCCGCAGGAACCGTGGTCATCACGGCTTCCGCGCACGTGCCAAACGCACTGTAAAGCGACGCGTGAATGTCTAGCGGATTCGAAGGCTCGCGCAGCGCCTTGACCACCTTCATGCGCTCTTCGTAGCTAATCATCGTCCACCCCCACGCGGTCAATCAGCCCAGCAAGGCGCATGAACAGCGAGCGCGGGTCAGGGAAGTCGTCCTCGCCCGTGGCGATGCATTGCAGCCTCGTCCACCACTCGGGCAGCGTCGCGCCTTCGCCGTAGGCCGCGTAATGGCGAAGCTCTTGCGCAATCTCTTTGCGCTCTTCGTCGCTAATCATTCCGAGCCTCCTCGTAGAAAACCTCGCGTGACGTGCGCCACGACTGGGCGCTGTCCAACACCATTTGGAGCAGCAACGCCGCGGTCGAGAGCTTCCTGAAGCTTCGCCCGAGCTCGCTGGTGTCGTAGGCGACGCGCAAGTTTCCTGCAGCGTCGGGGCAAAGCACCTTGCAATGCCTCGGAAGCTGCCGCTTATCACGCAGCGCGTCGGCAAGCTCCCTAGGGCAGACGAGCCAATTCTCGTCGCCCTCGAAAGTTCGCCCGTGTCCGCTCGTGAAATCGTCCATGCACGACTTCACCTCGACGAAGCAGAACTTGCCTCGCTCGGCTGCGGCATTCGCGTAACCGAACCAGCGGCGGTAGGCCACGAAGTCGACCCTGTGGGCTTCGTCGACCCATACCTCGCTCGCCACGAGGTTGAAATCCCTCCTGAGCTTCTTGAGCGCCTTCGCGGAAAGCTCGGCGGTTATCTCGCTTCGCTTTTTGTCGCCAATCACGTTTCCGTTCATTAGATAACACTCACCTTCCATCTCTCCGCCGTCGCCTCTACCGTGATGCTGCTGCGCTTCTGGTACTCGGTGCCTCTATAGCCTGCCAAGATGAACCATTCGCCCGTTTCTACCTTGGCGGAGACCTTGAGCAGTCCCGTCTCAGCGCAGAGCTTCACGAGCTGGTCGCCGATGAAGCCGTATTTGCCCTCGAAGTATTCCTTCGCATCGCTATATCTATCGAAGTGCGACACCTCGACGAGGCTCACTTCCGTCTTCTTGCGCTTGAAGACGCTCATTCCGCGCCCGCCAATCTCTTCGCGCGAGCCATGAGCTCGCTGTTCATTTGGAGCCAGCAGCTCGTTTTGCGGCTAGAGCAGTCGTCGAAACGGCAGCCGGTGCAGCTATACCTACCTTGGTCCACGATGCCGAAAGGTGCGCCCGCATACGCGCAAACTTCTTTCGCGGCGTCCTCTTCCAGCTTCTCCCAGCTGTCGGCAGACTCTGTCTTGAAATGGCGGACTCTCGATGGCACGGGAGTGAAGAGGAGGCCACTCTTCATGTCCTTCACGATAAGAAGCAGCATGTCGTCGTGGAGGCGATAGCCGAGCACGGTCATGGCGTCGCCATCGATGTTCACTTCATCGCCCATTCGAATCGGCACGCCGTCGGCATCGAGCGGCAGCTTCATGTACTCGTCAGGCTGGAAGCCCTCGGCGTTGCCCTTCCAATCGTCGAGCTCCGCCTTCAGCTCGGCGTTTTCCTCTTCGAGCTCCTTGAGCTTCGAGATGTGGTCACTCATGATGCCGTTCGCCTTGCTCATGTGCGCTTTCGCCTGCTTGAGGTGCTCGATACCGCTTTTCAAGTCTTTCATCACTCCACCCCCGTGCTTCCGCAAGCAATGAATATCCCGACCGCGATGCTCTGCACCATGTACGCCATGATTTCGCAGCCAGGGTCATCCTCCCCGATCATGGAGAGCAGATCGAGCGCGGCATGCGTGGCTTCGTGCGCGGCGGCCCCGACCAACGCTCCGAGCTCGAGCCCTTTATCGACCCACACGACGACGCCCTTGTCCCTGACGGCCACCGTGATTGCATCGCCCTCGATGCTCGGCGGCTCGGCTCCGAGGCTTTTCACGCATTCGGCGAATTCGGCCTCATCCGTCACGATGGTCACGGGAAATGGGATGATAAATGGATTAATCTCGCGGCCCATTACTCCACTCCCGTGCTTCCGAAGCCGCCCTCGCCGCGCTCCGTCTCTTCCAATTTGGCAACCAGTCGGAATGTCGGCAGCTCGCACGGCAGGATTACCAGCTGCGCGATGCGCTCGCCCGCAAGCACGTTGCTCGGCGTGTTCCCCGCGTTGTAGAGCGGCACCTTAATTTCGCCAGTGAATCCCGCGTCGATGATGCCGACGCCGTTCGCCATGAGCAGCCCGCGCTTGCAAAGCGAGCTCCGCGCCGCCAGCAGGCCGAAGCAGCCCTCGGGGATGCTCACGCGCACGCCCGTCGGCACCGTGGCGAATTGCCCGCTTCCGATGAAGTGCCACTCGCTCGCGCGGAGGTCGGCTCCCGCGTCGTGCTCGTGTGCGCGCGTCGGCATCTGGTCGGCGGCGCACACGGCCTCGATTGCCATTCGGACGATTGGCTCGCCGCACGCTGGGCAGTATCGCGGCTTCTCCGTCGCGTCCGCGTCCTCGCCGATATGCACGTCGGACTCGGTTCCGCATTTCGGACATTCGTGCGTGTAAACCATCATGTCGGCCCAGCCGATATGCTCCTCGATTTTCATGTCTTTCCTTCCTATCGTTCTTCGTAAAGCCTGGTCAGAACTAGGCAGAGCGTGCCCATGACGCATTCGAAGCGCCAATCCTCGCCGGCAATCATCCGGCCCGCCATCAGCGCGCACCAGACGACGCCCAGCGCCCAATAGAACCGGCTCACGAGGCCGCCAGCCATTCGGCGTACGTGCACTCGTCGCACAGCCAGAACTCCACGCGGCCCGTCTCGTCTTCCAGGCCCACGGCCTTGCCGTCCTCGAAGACGGGCTTCACGCCGCAGTACAGGCCCTCGTAGAGCTCGGCCTTGGCCTCGATGCCCGAAACCGTCTCGGTGCCGCATTCCTCGCCCTTGGCGTCGAAGCACACGCGCTGCACGCAGTCGCCGTCGCCGATGTGGCGCACGGGGTAGCGCCACATCTCCGGGCGATCGAAAATGCCCCGTATGGCCGCCTGTCGCTTCATCTGCGGCGTGATTTCGGGCGGCGTGGGGAAACACTCCTCGTCGCTCGACTTGCCGCCGAAAACAGGCTCTACGAGCCCGTCGCGCACCTCGTACAGCTCGGGATGGCGGCTTGCGTCGATGACGTACGCGGCGCACGTCACGTCGTTCGCCTCGCTGTTCCACGGGCACGACTCGCACTTCTCGTCGCCTGGGCCGCCGCAGTGGAGCGCGTACTCGTTCACGAGCTGCTCAAGATCGTCGTTCGAAATCACAGCCGAACCTCCTTCTCGCATCCGTCGAGATCGATCACGTACCGCCCCATAGCGAACAGCACGGGGTCGTTGCGGTACCACTCGGGGCGGAACCTGCCCTCGAGCCAGTGCCGCTCGTAAATCTCCTTGTCCCACTCCCAGCGAACCTTCACCGCCTTGGAGTGCATGCCGCCGTGGCAGCCCTGCAAGTTCCCGAAGCCGCACACCGCCAGCAGCGGCGGCCGCAGCTCGATGGGGCCCTTGGGCGTGTCCATGCTGAACGCCCCGCCGCCCATGCCCTTCGGCGGCTCGTGGTGAGCGTTGCACGCCAGGCGGCCGCACACCACGCACTTCGCATCGGGGTCGAGCACGTGGGCGTCGCCAGGGCCCAGGTAGCGCGCCCCGACGCACGGCTTGCCGAGCATCGAGAACGCCCGCACGGTGCGGCCCTTGAGCGTGGCCCGGTCGTACGTCAGGAACATGACACCACCTCCGCCCGGTACTTGCCCATGCCGTAGACGCGCCGCACGATCGCCTGGGCCGTCTCGGCGTCGCCGCCCTGCGCCATCAGCCTGTGGCCAAGTTCTGAGGGACTGGCGTACTGGCTGGTGAAGATGGTCGGCTTGCCGCTGCGGTAGCGCATGTCGACCAGCGCGAACAGCTTGTCGAGCGCGTCGGGCGTCGGGCGTTCCTTGCCCAGGTCGTCGAGGCACAGCACCTTGCAGCCCGCCCACTGCGACAGGGCGCGGGATTCGCTGCCCTGGCCGCCGTAGGTGTCGCGCACCGAGCGCAGCACGTCGCCGAACGTGGCGAAGCGGCACGCCATGTGCGGCGCCATCGCCACCAGCAGCGCGCAGGCCGCCTCGGTCTTGCCGTCGCCGGAGTCGCCCACCAGCACCAGGTTGCGGCTCTCGCCCTTCCAGCAGCGGCGCGCCCAATCCCTGGCCCGCTTCGGGGCCGCCTCGAACGGGGTGCGCTCGAAGATGCTCGGCATGCCCACGGCGACGATGCGGCGGCGCTTCTCGCGGTCGGCCTCGGCCTTGAGCTCCGCGTCGATCTCGGCCTGGCGCTCGGGCGTCACCGAGTCGCGCATCGCCTGGATGCGGGCCACGAGCGGGCTAACCGAATCGGCTAAAGTCTGCATCGCCGCCTCCCTTCATGCCCTGGCCGCCCTTGTCGCGAATCCATCGCCGCGCGGCGGCGCACCAGTCCTTCATCGGGGCCTTCCCGACCTTCCAGCCCTTCGAGGCGTAGAAGTCCACGAACGATTCGGCCTCGTCGCGGATACGGGCGGCGCTGAGGGAGATGCCCTTCTCGACGGCGTACCCAGCCATGAACGCCTCGACCTTGCTCGCACTGGGCCGCGCCATGCGCGAGCTACCTACCTGCTCTGTACTGCTATGCTTTGCTTTGCTATGTATTGCTATGCTATGTATTGGGTTACCGTTTTCGTCCAAGGGGGGTTGCGACCCTTCCGCAAGGGGGGTTGCCGAAACCTCGCAAGGGGGGTTATCGCAACCGTCCAAGGGGGGTTGCGAAACTCCGAAAGGGGGGTTATCGGTTTCCGCAAGGAGGGTTCCCGATTGCTCGGAAGGGGTCTCGGCTTTCGCCTTTGAGGACTTCGAACCACCCTTCGAGCCGTTGGCTCGGCTCTTCACGCTGTAGTCGATATCCTCGCGGGCGAGGGTGAACAACGCGTAGAGGTACGGGGTCTTGAAGCACGGCTCCTCGCCGTAGCACCCGTAGTTGATAATCGCCAGCGCGAACTCCGCCTGCGCCTCCTCGGGAAGCCCCTTCAGCGCATCGGCGTACTTCGCCTGGAATGTGAATGCGTTCGACTTCATGGCTACCACATCACATAGACCGCGCCGTTGGATTTCTTCACGGGGTCGTACGTATCGCGATACGCGACCTTGAAACCGTTCTCTTCGAGACGCTTCTCGATTTCGCGGTACATCGGGCCATCGTAGGGAAGGCCTATGCTCTGGTGCAGACAGACCTTGGTCTTTCCTTGGCCTGCAGCCATCTCGATGTCTTTCAGGGCGTAGCCGTACGCCTCATCGATGCGGTCCTTGCCGAAAGCGTCAAGCGCACGCTCGTACATGACTTCGGCCAAGGTCTTCACGCCGGCGCGCGCTTCGGCCATCGATTTCGTGCCGATATGTTCCTGGGTCATGTGGTCCCCCCTAGAACGGAATCTCGTCGTCGTAGGGAACCGCTTCCATGGCGGGCTGTGCAACTTCCCCGCGACCGTACGCCTGGCCCTGAGAGCCGTTCTCGTTGCGGTTCATGAATTCCAGCTCGTCTACAACGACTTCGAGCTTGCTGCGCTTGCTGCCGTCCTGCGCCTCCCACTGGGACCATCGCAATTTGCCCTCGATGGCGACCTTGCTTCCCTTGCCCAAGAAGCGGGACACGCTCGCGGCGCGGTTGCCGAACATGGTGCAATCGACGAAGTTCGCGTAGTCCTCCCATTGGCCCGTGCTCTGGTTCTTCTTGCGGTCGTTCACCGCCACGCCGAAGTTGAGCACCTGGAAGCCGCTCGGGGTTTCGCGGAGCTCGGGGTCGCGGGTCAAATTTCCAGTGATCAAAACCTTGTTGATGCTCATTTCGCATTTCCTTCCATGTAGTATTCGGCAACGCCCACGGGCCTGCCGTGGCGGTTCTCGACGGTTACCATGCGCCGCCTGATGGGGTATCCCTTGTCGCGCAGGTCGCTCACCCTGGCGGGGAGCCTCATGCACCCGTACAGCCGGTAGGCCTCGGCCCCCGTGAGCGGGCCACGGTTGCGCAGATGGGATAGAATCTCGTCGCACTGGCTCATCGATGCATCCCCGCCTGCGTCCATTCGCGCTGGTACTGCTCGCGGGTGAAGTCGTACTTCTTCTTGAAAACGTTGCGGGCTTCCTTGGCGTTGTCGTAGGCAACTTCCAACCGCCGCCATTTCTCAAGCGCCTCATTCACCTCGGGCAGGCCTTTGACGATCAGGGGAATCAGCGTCGCCTGGCAGCCGTCGGCCTTCATCCCCATCACGGCACGGGCCTTGACGCTGTAGTACTCGGCCTCGGCAACGGCGCAGGCGTCGCCGCGCCGCTTGCACTCGTCGAGCGCGGTATCAAGCAGGCCGCCGTACTCCTCGATCTCCTGCTGCAGCGTGAACGCGCCCATTTATGCCGCCGCCTCGAACTCGGACGCTACGTCTTCCAGCCACTCGGGGTCGTCCATGCGGGCGTCTGGGCGGCTCCTCACGCCTTCCAAAAGCTGGTCGGCGATTCCGCCGTGCGCCGCCGCGTAGTTCTGCAGCGCGTGCCACAGGCGGGCCTTGGCGGGCTTCAGGGGGTCTTGCTGCTGGGGCTTCGGTTTTGCCTTGGCCCTCGGCGGGGCCTTGCGGGCCTGCTGCTGGCCCTTGCCGTGGTCGTTGGTGGCGTCGGCGTCCTTCGTGTCGTCGATGAGAAACAGGCCGTTGAGCGCGTATTTGCGCGCATAGCTCGACGCCGTTCCCGTGATTTGACTCTCGTCCATGCCCTTCTTCTCCTTGGGCTCGCGGGCATACCCCTCGGCCTTCACGATGGCCTGGCCGTCGGTGACGGCGGCGGTTGCCTTGATGTAGATTCGGCCGCCGACCTCGACCGGCTCGTCGGTCAAAGTGAGCTGCAGGCCGTTCTCCTTCAGCAGCGGCTTCACCGCTTCCAGGATGTCCTCGCAGCTGCGGTACTTGTAGCCGCCGAAGCTGTTGTACTGCCCCTTTGGAGCCTTGAGCGCGGCCTGGACCTCTACGAGCTTAATCATGGGGACCATCCCCCAGCAGCATCGCGTCAAGCCCGCCGATGCGCGCCACGATAGGCGCCACCTGCTGGGGCTTGCAGCCCGTCACCATGATGCCCTTGGGCTTCGCCTTGCACGGGGCCACGCCCGGCACGATGGCGTTCGTGCCCGCCACCACCACGGAATCGCCGCAGCGCTCGAACAGCTTCATGAAGCCATCCTTCGGCTTCATCTCGCAGTCGAACATCCAGGGGTAGTCCTTGAGGCGCGCCATGGCCTCGACCATGTACTCGGGCTTGAGCTTCCAATGCTCCTCCATCTGCCCGTTGTCGCTCATGAACGCCTCGAACTCGATGGGGTCGGTGACCTCCCAGCCCGTCTTGTCGACCTTGAGAGTGACCTTGCCCACCTGCTCGCCATCGAGCACCACGTACTTGTCGCCGCCATCGCCCAAGCTGTAGGCGTCGGCCATGTCGTCGTACACCTGTTCGCGCAGCTGGTCGGCCTTGGCCTTGACCATCTTCTGCAGCGCGGTCAGCACGCCCAGCTGTTGAACCTTCGTCATCTCTTCCGCCATGTCGGCTCACCTTCCTCGTAAATCTGCACCAGAATGTGCGGGTTGCACTTGTCCCGACCGAACCCGTCGTCCAGGTCGAGCACGTACTTCTGCGAATCGTTCGGGATGACCCCGGCCTTCTGCAGGCCGTCGAGCACGAACTTCATCCCCGTTCGCACGTTGTCCAGATCGCGGCGGGCGTTCTGCTCGAACCACACCACGCGCACCATGCACCGCCCGACGGGCCTGATGCCCGCCTCCTTGGCGGCCCAGGCGACCCGATGGTCGAGCGCCCGCTTCAGGGCCGCGCGCTGGCGGCTGTTCCTGATGCGCAGGTAGTCGTTCAGGCTCGGGAACCGCCCGGGCACCTCGAAGCTCTGCATCAGACCCCCAGGCACAGCAGCAGGCATCCCAGGGTCGCCATCGCGCCGCCGAACAGCGCCAAGGCGAATTCGCCAGGCCCCATGCCCGCGAACTCCTCGCGCAGGCCCATCGCCCTGAGCGCGAATTTCAAATCGTCCGCCAGCGTGGTAGAATCGCTGGCGCTTACTTGAGCCGCGCCCGTCGGGTTCCAATCGCTGGGCGCGTTATTGCTTTTCATGGCCGTTCCTTCCGTTTTCGAACATCATCTTCATGAACGCCAACATCTTCCTGATTCGCGCGGTTTCCTCCTCGAGCGCCCGTCGGCGGTCGAACACCTCTTCAGGCTCTGCGTAGTCCTCCAAGAACTCGCTCACCTGGTCCTGCAGCAGAATCGCGCTGTCGATGAGATTGTTCCTGTGCTTCTTCAAGTCATCCGCCTGAAGCCCCGCCGCGTTGAACGCGAGGTTTGACAGGTAGCAGTTCACCGTCTTCATGGTTATGTCCATGTGTTCCAGCAATTGCTTCGGGGTCATTTCCTTTTCGTTGCTCATTCCTGCCCTTCCTAAAAAAGTTCGAAAAACTTCGGGCTTCTGACCTGGGTATTCCCAAGTTCATTCCCAACTTTACAAATCCTCCACGCGCTTTCGGCGGCGCTGGTCGGCCTTGCGGCGGCGCCACCTCTCGCGCTTCGCCTCGGCCACGGCCTCTCGGTACTCGGGGTCGCACTCCGATTTGGCGACTTCCCTCATGGCCTCGCTGCGCTGCTTCACGGCGGGCACGAAGCTGCGCTCGTGGCACAGATCGCACAGGCCCGTGGTCTGGCGAAGCCTTGCGACCCTGCGGCCGCATTGCGGGCACGTCTGAGCCGGGTACAGCGAAACGCCGATGCGGCTCGCCCTGTTCTCGACCGAATGGACCGTGCGCGTGACCTTGCACCGGCGGGCAATGAGCTGCTGGCAGTACTTCGCGCCGCGGTCGCCGAACTCGCGCAGAATCTGGTCTTCCCTGCGGCTCCACGGCTTCACAGCGCGGCCCCCATCAATCGGACGCGGTTGATGTACCAGCGCTTGCCCTGCTTGTACGCGGGCAAATCGCCGCGCTCGCACATTCGGCGTATGCACGCCTCGCTGCCGCCCGTGATGTCGGCCAGCTCGCGCGGGGTCACGTGCGCCGGGAATCCATCGCTCACGAGCTTTCGGTTCGGTGAGAATTCCATGCTTTGCTCCTTCCTCTTCGGCACTTGGCGGCATTCTGCGCCCCGGACGGTTGCGGACCGTTGACCGCCGCCGCACGGGTCTTGACCAAAACCAGCCGCCCCGTCGTCGCCAGGGTAACGGCGCGGTCACAGGCGGGTTACGCGCTCTTCCCAAGCACGTTGATGACATGCTTCATGAGGCCCTTCCCGCTGTCGCCGATCTGGCGCACCTGAATCTCGTCGAACCTGAGGGCCGAGTCGGCCGTGTCGGGGTTGACGTACAGCCAGTCGTAGGCCGCGCGCTCGCACATGCGGCGGTCCATCAGCCCCTCGCTCTCGAACTCGTCGACCAGGTGGCATTCGGCGAGCACCAGCGCGCCGTCCTCTGGGTCGCGGGCCACGATGAAGCTGTGCAACTCGCTCCAGTCGAAGCAGCCCTGCAGGATTTCGTAGCCATTGCGCTTGAGAAGCGCCTCGCCCATCGCCCGGGCGATTTCGCGCTTGACGTCGCCATCCTGAATGCTCATGTAGTTGCTCATGTCGGTTTCCTTCCTGTCGTGTGTCTAAAGAGCCTTCGAAACGTCGCGCATCAGCGCGGCCTTGCCCTTGACCACCAGCGCATCGTCGATTTGTTTAATGGCCGCGATGAAGTACTCGCGGGCGTCTTCAAGCTCGTCGGCGGCCAATGCTCGGAACGCGGCGTTGGCGGATTCGATCGCGCGGGATCGCTTCTCCTTTGCCAGCTCGTCGAAGTGCTCGGTGTGAATTCGTGCTTGCTCGGGGGTCATGGTTGGTTCCTTCCTCTTTTCGTTACCAAATTAAAATTGGTAGGCTTAGCCAAAAAAAGAAGCGACGTATCGCTTGATGTACTCCTTGCCGTCAGTGCCGACGGCTTCGTAGTACTTCTTGAGCTTCGCTGGCGTAAACCATTCGTCCGGGTTATTCTCCCACTTGCACAGAGTGGTCGGCGTTGTGCCCATCATCGCAGCGAACTCTTCCTGCGTCTTCAGGGCCGACATGCGCGCTTTCGCCACCAAACTCGCCATCGCGCTCACCTCCTTTCTGTGCTTTGTTTTATATCTTGTTATTAATTATAATTAAATAGCGCTCTTTGTAAACTATTAATTTTAATTTGCGTTTAAATTTTTTTAATTTGCTCTCAAAATTGGTAGCGACCAAATTGGAAGGAAACCGCCATGGAAGTGAGCAACTTTGGACGCAATATAAAAGCATTGCGCGACAAGGAAGGGGTAACCCAAACCGAGCTTGCCGACATATTGGAAATTACCCAAACGACGGTTAGTAATTGGGAGACCGGCGGCAAGCAGCCGCGCTCAAAAGACCTTGTGTCGCGCATCTGCGACACTTTTAGCGTGACAAAGCAGGATTTATACGGATTCAACGACGGCCTGTACGCCAAGCTCCACGGCCTCACCGACGCACCGGCGGGCGCGATCGCGGCGAAGGCATCCAACGCAGCATTCCTCCCCCTGCGCGGCAAAGTCCACGCGGGAGACCCCCAAGACCCCGAGAACCTGGACGGCATGGTCGAGCTGCCCGCGAGCGTGGCGGCGAACCACCCGCACGCGTATTTCCTTGAGGTCATGGGCGACTGCATGGACAAGGTGTACCCCGATGGATGCCTGATACTGGTAGACCCAGACCAAATGCCAGCAGACGGCTCGATAGCGGCCGTGAGTATAGACGGGACGGATTACGTCATGCGCAGGCTGCACAAAGGCGCGTCGAGCATGATGCTAAGCCCCGAGAGCACCAACCCCGAACATAAGGATATTGTTATAACCAGCGGTGACGGCCATACCGTCAGCCTTGTAGGAACCGTTGTTTGGTACCAGCCAGCGAAGGAATTGGAGTAACCATGGCGAAGAGCTCTTCGAGCGGCAGCGGGTGCCTCGCGGTAATGTGCGCCCTGATTCTGATTGCTCTCGCGATATACGCGATAGCTTTCGCGGCCTGCGTCGCAGTTGGTGTCGGACTGTGGTTCCTAATCCGCTACACATGGCGAGCTTTTTCCGCCACGAACCCCTATTCAGCCGTCGTTAAATCGCTTTCAGGGATACCCCCAATGGGAAGGGCCGCGATTGCAGCCGTCCCGTGTGTTGTTTTGAGCCTCGTTCTGATGGGCTGCTTCATAAACGCCACAACGTCGAGTTCGAGCGACGAAGGCAGCAAAACGGAAACAACCGCAGAGCAGGCATCAGAAACAACATCAAGCAAAGGAAGTAGCGCCGTAAATTCCAAGGAAGGACAGAACGACCAGGCATCTGAATCTTCACAATCTTCCGCCAGCGCTTCAAAGTGGTGGAAGATGTCTGTCGACGAATTCATATCAGCGTTCAATTCGACGGCAGAAGTCCCGTTCGTCGAAGTCGAGCGCTTCACCCCTGGCGATAAGAGCAGCATGTATTACCGCACTGAATACAGGCTCGGGGCCTGGGACGACGCAGAGGGCGTGCATGGAACCGCTGGAGATTGCTCGGTGGATATAGTGTCCTACCGCGATGGCGTTCGCATGTATGCAATCGGCCCGTCAAGCTCCGAAATCTCACAATTGCTCGATGACGCCTTAAAGGTATATGCGCCAAACGTTCCAGAGTCCGAACGAAGCGCCATTGTCGAGAAAAAGGCAGCTGGCGATGAAATATCGAGTCTTTCAAGCCTGGATAACGGCCTAAACGGGTACGCAAACAACCGCGAATTAATGATTGAGCGAACAGGGAAATCAAAGTACTAAACGCATCGAATTCGGCCCCTTTAAGGAGGCGTCAACCATGCCGCAACCCAAAGGCGAAGGCTCGATAATCAGGCTTGAAGGCACTTCCAAGGCCGATTGCCGGCTGTGGCGGCTGCGCTTCAACATGGACGACGGCACCCGCCGCGAGAGGCGCTTCAGGGGCAGCCACGCGGCCGCCCGCCGCGAGCTTGAGCGGTTCCGCTCCCAGCTCGAGAGCCCCCAGGAGGAGAAGCCGCCCTGTCCCACTTTCGCCGAGTACTCGGCCCATTGGCTGGCACTTCGGCGCCAGTCTGGAGAGGTGCGCACCCAGACCCTCATGAAGGACGGCACCCGCATCCGCAACCTGCGCTGCTACTTCGGCGAAATGCGCCTCGACGAGATAACCCGCGACAAAGTGAAAACGGGCATAGCGAAAATTCGCAACGGCCAGAACCTCTCGGGCCGCGTGTTAAAAGGCTCCACCATGAACGACATGCACGGCTGCTTCCGCCAGATCATGCAGGAGGCCGCCTACGACGGTCTGATACCCGCGAACCCAGTCTCGACCGTGAAGCCTCCCAAGAAGGACACGCCCAAGAAGAAGGCTCTCTCCCTCGAAGAGTTCCTGGACTTCGCCCGCAAGCTCGACCTCATGCCGCTCGACGGCCACACCGTCGGCGTGCGCCTGTGCGTGATGTGCGGCCTGCGCAGGGGCGAGGCCGTGGGCCTTGATTGGGGCGCGGTGTTCCCCGACCACATCCGCGTGGTGCAGGCGGTCGAGTGCAAGACGGGGCGCGTCGCCAAGACCAAGACCGAGAACGGCGTGCGCTCCGTGCCGCTGATGCCGCCCATCGCCCAGGCCTTGGCGCGCTGGAGGGAGATGCAGGCGTTCGCGCTGCACGGAATGGGAATCGAGCAGACCGACGAGACGCCAGTCGTCACCTCAACGGTGGGCACCCGCATGGACGCGGGCAACCTCTACGGCTGGTGGAAGGCCAACGCCCCCAGGCTGTTCGGCATCGACTGCACCCTGCACGAGCTGCGCCACACGTTCATAACGCTGCTCGCCAATTCGGGCGCGTCCGCGCAGGCCGTGAAGAGCCTGGCGGGCTGGTCGAACATCGCCATGGCCGACACCTACGTGCACGCCGACGAGGGCGCGGACAGGGCGGCGTTCGAGGCCATGGAAAGGCGCCTCGGGCTTGACACCCTGGGCCGAGGTGTCGGCGACACCTCTTCGGGAGTTCGCAACGTGCCGCAGAATGCCGCAAATTCGGCGATTCCCCCGAATCCGATGGAATTGCCGCCCAGTTCAGGCGGCTACCATGTTCGCAAAATGCCGTAATGTGCCGCACGGTGCCGCAAACCCTGGAGTGCCATGAAGGTTCAAGTCCTTTCACCCGCACCACTTAAAACTTGAGACCAGGAGTTCACTCCTGGTCTTTTTTATTTCATCGAATATGCGGCGCAGCCTTTGAACCCAACGTCGCTTCAAACAAAGCGACCTTTAGCGCGAGCGGCGCTTCGAACAAGATTCCACAGAAAAACGAGCGCCATCTGCGCCAACATCAAAAATGGCACAGACCTTATTCCACAAGACCAAGCCGCCTTCATCTCGCAAACTCCGCCCCACAGGCGCAAACCAAGAGAATCATCCTTCGGCCCGAAATCGGCCTTTCGGCTCAAAAACGCACGAAGGCCCCGCGCTCGTCTTGAACACGGGGCCCTCGGAAGCAGCCAAAATCTGAATTAGTCTTCGCTGATCTCGGTGATGCAGCCCATGGGGCATTCCTCGACGCAGTCGCCGCAGGCGATGCATGCATCTTCGTTCTCGACAACGACAACGCCGCCGGCAATCTCCAAAACGTCCTGCGGGCAAGCGTCAACGCAAATGCCGCAGCCAATGCACTCTTCGGTTTCAAGCACAGGATGAGCCATTGTGTGCTCCTCTCACTTGTGTACTCAGCTTCAACGCTGAAAATCAACACTGACAAAAACTCAAACCGGCACCCCGCCGGCTCAAATCACTGACCGCAAAATACCATGACTTGCAGCGTTTGCAAGAAGAAATTCGGAAATGGCGTTGAACGGTTCCAACCTTTTTGTAACGCGTTAGCAAAACCCCACGTCACACATTCAGAAGGTAGCCGCATGCAACAAATTGCATTTTCGAATTGCTCGTTTTTTTCATAGGAAACCCTATGAATTATTTGCGGTAATCAGGTTTCTGTGGGATACTAACCACCGTGCAATCAGCAACCGCACACAATTTCATAAGTTTCGCTTACACACACCTTAAACACCGCACGAGCGAAAGGATCCATGGCGCATGGCCACTAAGCTGTCTAGAACTTCATCTCCCGTCGAGGCGACGCTTTCCTTCATGTCTGACAAATGGAAAGTCCTCATTCTTCGCGACCTTCTTACCGGCACGAAACGCTTTGGCGAGCTGAAGAAATCTATCGGCAGCATCTCCCAAAAAGTGCTCACCTCAAATTTGCGCGCCATGGAAGAAGACGGCCTGCTCAAGCGTGAAGTGTTCGCCGAAGTGCCGCCGCGCGTCGAATATACGCTCACCGATCGCGGCCGCAGCCTCGAGCCCGTCATCGACGCCATGCGCGTCTGGGGCGAGGCACACATGGCCGAACTCATTATTGAAGAAGAAGCCACCTACAAGCAGAACTAAGTTACGCACGTTTCAGCGTTTTGATGAGCGCCCAGTCGCGCTGCTTCAATTTGTCGTCAGACAAATCGCCCTGGAACGATTCGAACGCCACGAACGGGCGCCCCAACAAGCGCGTCGCGGCATTGAGCGGCAGCTTTGCATGGTAGCCATCTGAGAGCATGGCCGCCGCAATCCCGTCGGCCACGATAATCGCCGCTGGGTCAAGCGCTTCCACTACGAACGTCGCACGCGCGGGGTCGCCGACAAGCGACGCATCCACTATCACGGGGTCTGGCATGCCAATACCTGCGCATGCCGCGCAAAGCGCAGAAAATACCTGGTCAGGCAATTCGCCAAAACTAACGATGCACGCATCGGCATCCACGTCGCCCGCAATAGCCGCATCGTATTCCGCGAGCTGCTCGAACTTCGCATCGAGATACATGTTACTTTTCACTGGTTTTTTCACACCTATCCCCTTTTCTTGCTTTCAATGCACCACGCGCAGGACCATAATAGCCCCAAACCCGAGAGGCCAAACAGCAAAACCCTCTTCGGGGCAACTCCGACGGAGCAACCCGCCCGAAAGGCAACGCGCCCAATCGCCGCACTTCCAGTCGCGAGCGACAACGTAACGTCCAAAAGCGAACGCCCGCCGAAAACCGTACGGATGAGCGCCCATCGCGCCCATCACCATTTTTTTGCGCCAGCCCCAACGACCACCGGCCAGCGAGGCCAAAGCGTTGCCTGCGAGGCGCAGCGAGAGGAGCCACCATGTGCACCAACGGCATTAACACCGGCCAGTTCGAGCAAATGATCGAGCAGATCGACGACCACATCAAGCTGGAGCGCCGCTGGGCTCACAACCTGGCCCACCAGGCAGAAGACGCGGGCTTCGAAACCGCTGGAGAGAAGCTCCACGCAGCCATGAGCGCGCTCGACGACATTCGCGCGCTGCTCGACGACGCCAAAGAAGCTCTGGAAGACGACGCCGAAAAGGCCAGCGGCGTAACCGTCAAACTGGTGTAAATCATGGCTCAAGATCTTATGAGGTTCTCGGTCGCAATGCCCGAGAGCCTCTTGGTCCGCTTCGATGCCCTGGTCGCGCGACGCGGCCTGGCAAAAAACCGCAGCGAGGTCATTCGTGACCTGGTGCGCGACGCGCTCATCGACGAAGAATGCTCCATGCCCGGCGAAGAGGTCATGGGCACGCTCACCATCGTGTTCAACCACCACACGGGAGACGTACGCGACAAACTCGACGGCATCCAGCACGAGTTCTTCGAGCAAATTGTTTCGAGCATGCATGTGCATCTCGATGCCGAAACCTGCATGGAAGTCATTATCCTGCGCGGCGAAAGCGGCCTGATTCAAACCATCTCGAATATTATCCTGGGCACAAAGGGCGTGACGCACGGGCATCTCACCATGACCTCGACGGGACATGGCATCTACGACAATCAGCCCACGCCGGGCACCGACGCCGTGAATGCTGCGCGCGCTTACGCGCACGACCATCCGCATACCCACGGCCATAGCCACACGCACTAGCCCCAAGGAGCATCCATGAGAGAAGCCCTCGACATAGAAGTTCACGGCGTCGTTCAAGGCGTAGGCTTTCGCCCGTTCGTCTTCAACGCCGCGCTGCGCCACAACATCTGCGGTTGGGTGCTCAACGCCACCGCGGGCGTCTTCGTGCACGCGGAAGGTGAGCCCGAAGACATCGACGCATTGGTTATGGAAATCAATAGCAATGCGCCGGCCGCCTCGCGCGTGGACGAAATCAATATGAAAGAAGCCCCGCTCGAGGGGTTCTCCAATTTCGAGATTCGCTATTCAGACGAAGCCGAAGCCGACGCGACCACCCTGGTATCGCCCGACTTGGCAACATGCGACGAATGCGTGGCCGAGCTGTTCGACCCGCACAACCGCCGCTACCATTACCCATTCATCAATTGCACGAATTGCGGACCGCGCTTCACGATTATCGACAGCCTCCCTTATGATCGCGCGAAAACTTCCATGGCAGGCTTTCCCATGTGCGAAGCGTGCGACGCCGAATATCGCAACCCGACCGACAGACGTTTCCACGCACAGCCCGACGCATGCTTCGAATGCGGCCCTCATATCTCCTGGTGGGAAAAGGGCTTTACGGAAACCCCCGCGACGAACGAAGCCTTTGACGGCGCCGACATTGACGAAGACGGAACGTTGTGGGGCAGCACCCTTCAGGCCAGCGATGCGATTTTCGCGCGCGCAGCCGAACTTTTGCATGAAGGGGCCATTGTTGCCGTGAAGGGCCTTGGCGGCTTTCATTTAGCATGCGATGCGCGCAACCCCGAAGCCCTCGCCGAGCTGCGCCGCCGCAAACGCCGCGAAGGCAAAGCACTCGCGGTTATGTATCGCACACTCGACGACGTGCGTGGAACCTGTCAGGTCAACGATGCCGAACGCCGCTTGCTCACAGGCACGCAGCGACCCATCGTGCTCTTGAAGAAGCGCGACGACGCGAAATTCGCGGCGGGCCTCGCCGACCATCTTCCCGAACTGGGCGTTATGCTGCCGTATACGCCGGTGCAGCACCTGCTGCTTGCCGCGTTCGACGGTCCGCTCGTCATGACGTCGGGCAATCTGCACGATGAGCCCATTTGCATGACCGATGATGAGGCGCGCTCCCAGCTCGCGAGCATCGCCGACGCGTTTCTGGGCAACAATCGCCCCATTCGTTGCCGCTTCGACGATTCGGTCGTGCGCGTGATTTCGGCGGGGAGCGCCGGAGACGCCGTGCAAATGGTGCGCCGCGCGCGCGGGTTCGCGCCCATGCCGATTTCACTTGCGAAGAAGGGCGACCAAACCAGCAGCCAAACAAAACGCGTGCTGTTCGCCGCGGGCCCCGAACAAAAGAATACGTTCTGCCTGCTGCGCGGCGACGAGGCATTCGTAAGCCAGCATATTGGCGATATGGAAAACGCCGAAACGTTCGACGCGTGGCTTTCGGCAAAAAAGCATTTCGAAAGCCTGTTCCAAGCCGCGCCCGAAAGCCTTGTGGCCGACATGCACCCCGAATACCTCTCGTCGAAATGGGCCGAAGAGGCCCATCGTCGCGCAGTCGACGCAGGCGAAGAGCTGCCCCTTGAGAAAATCCAGCACCACCACGCGCACATCGTAAGCGCCATGGCCGAATGCGGCCTCGACGAGGCGACCATTGGCGTTGCCTTCGATGGCACGGGCTACGGTTACGACGGGCGTATTTGGGGCGGCGAGGTTCTGCTCGCGAATCGAACCGATTTCGAGAGGTTCGCGAACTTCGCCTACCTCCCCATGCCAGGCGGCGCGGCGGCGGTGAAAAACCCGCTGCGCATGGCCTATGGGGCGCTGCACGAATTCGACTTGCTCGATCACCCAGCAGCCGCCCCTGCGATTGAGGCGCTCGGCGATGCCGCCCAGGTGTGCGACCACATGATTGAACGCGACCTGAATTGCCCGCGCACCTCAAGCGTCGGCCGACTGTTCGACGCCGCGAGCGCGCTTTTGGGCGTATGCGAGCACCCCGCCTACGAGGGCGAAGCCGCTGTGCTGCTGGAAGCGGCCATAGGCGACGCCTCGCTGGGCCGAAAGCGAACCGTCGACCCTGAAGCCGCAGGCGACGCCTATCATATGGGCATCTCAAAAAATTGCGCCAACCCCGACAGCACCGCGCACGACACGAGCGTCATTCTGCTCGACGCCCAGCCCGTATTCGCGAGCATGCTCGACGACATGGCGGCAGGCGTGGCGACGTCGGCCATCGCCCGCAAGTTCCACGACGCCATGGTTGAGGCCATTATGCAGGCATGCCTGGTGGCAAACGCGGCCTACGGCATTTCCACCGTTGCGCTTTCGGGCGGTGTATTCATGAACCGCTACCTGCTCGAGCATACGCTCACCGCGCTCGAAGCCGCCGGCTTCACCGTTGCGCTCAATAAAGAGCTGCCGTGCAACGACGGCGGCATTTCATTCGGACAAGCCGTCATCGCCGCAGCACGCCACGCTGAGGCAGATGCGCAGAAATAGAGGAAGGAACCCGGTATGTGCCTTGCGATTCCCGCAAAAATCACCGAGCTCGACGAGGGCAACATGGCCACCGTCGACATTTTGGGCGTCACGCGCTCCATTTCCATCGACCTTACTCCGCAGGCAACCGTAGGCGACTACGTGTTGGTGCATGCGGGATTCGCGATTGAGGTGGTAAGCGAACAGGCCGCGAACGAAACGCTCGACCTTATTCGCCAATTCCCCGAATTCGCCGAAGACGTGCAACCCGCGCCCGCGGTGTAGGCGGCGGCCATGGTTGACCAAAACAGTTTCAAAGACCCCGTGCTTGCACGCGGGCTCATCGAAAGCATCCAAGCCCTCGCGCCCGAGCATGCGACCCTTATGGAAGTATGCGGAACGCACACCGTCGCCATTGCCCGAAACGGCATTCGCTCGCTCATGCCCGAAGGCTGCCGCCTTGCAAGCGGTCCGGGCTGCCCCGTATGCGTGACGAGCAACCACGACATCGATACGGTTATCGCGCTCTCTCGCGTTCCGAACGTGATTATCACCACCTTCGGAGACATGACGCGCGTACCTGGCTCCACGAGTTCGCTCCTTAAGGAACAGGCCGCGGGATGCGACATTCGCATTGTATATTCGCCCCTCGACGCACTGACGGTCGCCAAGGAAAATCCCACGCGTCCCGTCATTTTCGTAGGCGTTGGCTTTGAAACCACCACGCCGCTCGTTGCCATGGCAATCAAACGCGCCAAGGCGATGGGACTCGCCAATTTCAGCGTGTATGCTGCGCACAAGAACATGCCTGGCGCACTCGACGTGCTCATGGGTGATCCCGAGCTGAAGGTAAACGCCCTCATTTTGCCGGGGCACGTAAGCACCATCATCGGAATGAAGCCTTACCAGTTTTTGGCCGAGAAATACCACATCCCTGGCGTTATCACCGGGTTCGAGCCGCTTGACGTACTCGAGGGCATCGCCATGATCATGCGCCAGTTGCACGAAGGGCGCGCCGAAATCGAGAACGCATACGCGCGCGGCGTCATGCCCGAAGGCAACCCCGTGGCGCTTGCCGCGATTGACGAGGTGTTCGATACCTGCACCGCGACATGGCGCGGCCTTGGCCCCATTGAGGGAAGCGGCTATCGAATTCGCGACGAGTTCGCTGATTTCGATGCGATGCGCGTGCATGAGGTCGAGGTAGAGCCCACGATTGAACCGAAGGGCTGCCGCTGCGGCGATGTCCTGCGCGGCATTATGGCGCCAAGCGAGTGCCCGCTGTTCCGCAAGGTTTGCACACCGGAAAACCCCGTGGGACCCTGCATGGTGAGCTCCGAGGGCTCCTGCGCCGCGTATTTCAGGTATTACTAACTATGATGATGGCTGGTGGTTCCTCGCGGAGGGGCCGCTTCGACATGCTCGGTTTCTCAATTTCTTCCAAAACGGGAAACCGGAGCGAGGCGCATAGGCCGCAAAGCGGCCGTTAGCCGAGCGGGCATGTCGTAGCGGCCCCTCCGCGAGGAACCACCGAAGTCGCCCATCGAATCCCGCTATTACTGGATGGGCCCACACTCATCACCCAATGAAGGGAGTTTTCATAATGGCTGACGAAACCGTTCTTTTGGGTCATGGCTCCGGCGGAACCATGATGAAGCGCATCATCGACGACGTGTTCGCCGCGACCTACGGCTCCGAAGAACTTGCCCAGGGAAACGACGCGGCGCTCCTGCCCGCCCCCGCCCCCGGCGAGCGCCTGGCGTTCTCCACCGACACGTTCGTGGTCACGCCGCATTTCTTTCCCGGCGGCAACATCGGCCGCCTGGCCGTGTGCGGCACAGTAAACGACGTTGCCACAAGCGGCGCCAAGGTGAAATACCTCTCGGTCGCCATGGTTCTCGAAGAGGGCTTTCCCATGGATGACCTGCGCCGCATTTGCGAAACGATTCGCGAAGTCGCCGCCGAGGCCGGCGTGCATGTGGTGACGGGCGACACGAAGGTCGTGAATCGCGGACACGGCGACGGCATTTACATCAACACGGCAGGCGTGGGCTTGGTGCCGGCTGGCGTAGAGCTTTCTGGCGCGAACTGCAAACCGGGAGACGCTATTCTGCTTTCCGGAACGCTGGGCGATCACGGCATTTGCATCATGAGCCAACGCGAGAACCTCTCGTTTAACGCCCCTATCGAAAGCGACGCCGCCCCCCTGAACGGCCTTATTGCCGACGTACTCGCCGCCGCCCCCGATACGCGCTGCTTCCGCGACCCCACTCGCGGTGGCTTGGCCTCGACGCTCAACGAGCTGGGCGCGCAAAGCGGCGTTGATATGGTGGTCTCGGAAGACGACGTTCCCGTGAAAAATGTGGTACGTGGCGCGTGCGACATGCTCGGCTACGACGTGTTCCAGGTTGCCAACGAAGGCAAAATGGTTTGCATCGTGCCCGCCGAGCGGGCCGAAGCGGCGCTTGCCACCATGAAGGCCAACAAATACGGCGCCGATGCCGCCATTATCGGCCGCGTCGAAGAAGCCAACGAGACCCGCGGTCCAAAGGTTTTCCTGGAAACGGGCTTCGGCACGCGCCGCATTCTCGATATGCTCGTGGGTGAACAGCTTCCGCGCATTTGTTAATTACCCGCAATGGGGGCAGGGAACATCCTCCTGCCCCCATTTTTTGCGGCCGCATCCGCCCCTCCATCACGTCGCCTCCACATTGAACAGGTGATAATTTCCAGTTGAGGCCTGATTTCGGTACAATACCCCAACAACGAAGATATGACTCAGGCGCGCGTTTTCTGCGCGCCTGCTTCGTGAAGGGGAGATTTCGGCAACACCCGTACCAGATTGCTCCCCGCATTCGCATAATAATTGCGAGAAAGAGGAACCATGCTCATCAACGACACCGAGAAGCTCTACCCCTCGGCTAAGATTCTGGTTCGCGACAAAGTCGCCAGCCGCCTTCACGCCAAGGATGAAAGTCTCTACGATTTCGACGAAGCTGCCGCCGAATGCGCGAAGAACTACACCGGCTGGGCAACGCTTGCGAGCCAGCCGCCCTATCCTTATAAAAAAATCCAGGCTTTCGCAGAAGGCATCATCGCCGAAGGCTTTAAAACCGTTTTGCTTATTGGCCAGGGCGGCTCCACCCAGGCTCCCATGACCATCACCAAATACAACAAAGTCGACCGCAACGCGCTCGACTTCAAGGTGCTCGACTCCGTATCGCCCGTTCGCGTGCGCTCGATTCTTGCAGGCCTCGATTTAGAACGCACGCTCGTGCTCGTTTCCAGCAAATCGGGCGGCACCATCGAGATGCGCAGCGTACTCGATGCCGTACTCGACCATTTCGAGATGTACCTGAAAACCGAGAAAATCCCGTCCCATCTGGTCGCTATCACCGACCCCGGCAGCGACTTGGAGAAGCGCGCCCACGACGAAGGCTGGCGCGCATGCTTCCTTGGCGAGCCTACCGTTGGCGGCCGCTTCAGCGCGCTTTCGGTATTCGGCTTGGTGCCCGCCGCACTCGTCGGCATCGACCTGGGCGGTTTTTTGGGCCACGCCAAAGATGCCGAGCGCGTGTGCAGCGAAAACTCTATCGACAACCCCGCCATCACGCTGGCAAGCTTCCTGTACGACAATTACCTGAACGGCCGCGACAAATTCAGCTTCCTCACGCCGAAGCGCGGGCGCGTGCTTGGCCTTTGGATTGAGCAGCTTGTCGCCGAAAGCCTCGGCAAGCAGGGCGTGGGGATCCTGCCGAACATCGAGCTCGACACGCTGCTTCTTACCGAAGACCCGAAAGACCGCAGCGTCATCACCTACCAAACCAAAACCGACCTGTGGGACGAGCGCAAGAATTTCGACATGAGCCTCGCCTACCTCGATTCGGCTATTCCGCGCCTTTCCTTCCGCATCGACAGCGTGCTTGATTTGGCCGAGCACTTCGTGATGTGGGAATACGCAACGGCCATGTGCGGCTATCTTATGAAGCGCTGCCCGTTTGACCAGCCCGACGTCGCCTCCACCAAGGCCGCCGCGCTGAAGTTCCTCGCAGAAGGCTGCCCGAAACCCGATTTCACCGAGAATTTCATCGGCAACGTGAACATGGGCGAAGCCGAGGTCACCATCGCACCGTGCATCAAATCGGATACGCTTATGGGCGCTTTGCGCAATCTATTCGCGTCGATTAAACCGGGCGACTACTTCGCGCTCGACGCGTTCTTGCCTTTCGACGGCGAGGGGCGTCGCGAAGCGCTCGAAGTTATTCGCCATGGCGTTGCCGACAAGCTCGGCGTCGTAAGCTGCCTCGAGATTGGCCCCCGCTACCTGCATTCCACGGGCCAGCTGCAAAAAGGCGGCACCAACAACGGCGTATTCCTCATGGTTTCCGCCGACGAATTGAAAGACATCCCGCTGCGCCACGTTGAGCCCGAAAGCCTGGGAATGCTCGCACGCACGCAGGCCGCCGCCGACCTCTCGATTCTTATTGAGCGCGGCCGCCGCTGCATGCACCTGCACCTGCCCGACAATTCCGGCGTGACCATTCGCGCCCTAGGCGATGCCGTCATGAAGGTTCTCGACGAAATCGAGCGAGAGCGCGCGGCCGAATAGGCGCACCCCACGAAACGAAACGAGCCCGCAGCTCAATGAACTGCGGGCTCTTCTTTTTGGGAGGATTATGAGCCAGGCCCCTCTTACGCCTCGGGGAAGAACACCTCGCGCATCTCGGCGTCTGCGGCCGCGTCGGCGGCATTTGCGCGGCGATTGCCGATCCATGAGCCAATCGCCATGCACAGAAGCGACACGGTGATGCCAATCACGATTTGGTGCAGGCCGAACAGTTTGAAACCAAGCGCCATGCATACGCAATAGACAGCCGTGCCGCCCACCATCGACGCAATCGCGCCCATCTTGTTCGCTCGCTTGAAGAACAACGCGCCCACAAGAACCCAGCAAAATGCCGTTTCAAGACCGCCGAACGCAAACATGTTGATCTTCCAAATAACGCTCGGCGGAACCACGGCAAGCACGAATACGATAACGCCCACGCTCAGGGTAATAATCTGGCTCGAGCGCGCCACGACGGCATCGCTTACCTGCTGGCCCCTATCGTCTGCATAATGCAGCCACAAGTCTTTGATAATGGCCGAGGACGAGGCGATGAGCAGCGAAGAGACGGTAGAAATCGATGCGGCAACAGGGCCAACGATTGCAACGCCGGCAAGCCATGGCGGCAGGGTTTCCACAATGGTGCGCGGAATAATATTGTCAACGCTTCCACCATACGAGGCCAAATCCCCTGTAAGCACGCCCGCGGAAAGCACGCCGAGCGTGGTAACGCCAATCATCATGGCGCCGATAATAATGGTGCCACCGATCATCGCGCCGCGCAGGCTCTTCGTATCTTTGTAGCCCATGCAGCGCACCACCGATTGGGGCAGCGCGAACGTGAAAATGCCGACGAGCAGCCACTGCGTGAAGTACAACGACACGGGCATGGTGCCGCCCGAAAGGGGCTCGAGCATCTGCGGGTGGTTCGTGCGAATGGCGCCCATGATGTTTTCCCAGCCGCCGCCCGCAATAAGAATGCCAGCCGCGAGCACCACGATGCCCACGAGCATAGCGATGCCGCACAACGCGTCAGTCACGGCTACGCCGCGGAAACCGCCCACGGTCGTGAAAATAATCACAGCAACGCCGAAAATGGCCAAGCCAACAAAATACGAATACCCCGTCACGGCTTCAAACAGCTTCGCGCCGCCTACGAACTGGGCAACCATAGTTGCCGCGAAGAACAGCACGATAATCAGAGCCGCAGCATTCGCCAACGCATTGCTGCGGAAGCGGGCACGAATCACATCGATCACCGTGACCGCCCCAAGCTTACGCGAAACAAGCGCCATCTTCTTGCCCATAATGCCGTAGAGCAAAAACAGCGTCGTTACCTGCACGGCCGCCATGTACACCCAACCAAAGCCGGTTTGCCACGCCTGGCCGGGGCCGCCCACAAACGAGCTCACCGAGCCATAGGTGGCAATGGTAGTCATGGCCAGTACAAAACCGCCAAGCGTGCGGTTGCCGATGAAATATTCCTTCACGAATCCGCCTTCGCCCGCAGCACGCGAGCGGCGACGCGCCGCAATCGCGAGCCCGAGAGCAAGTACGAGGAAAATGAGCACGGGAAGCAGGCCCGCAATACTAGTTGTTTGCATCGCGCTCCTCCTCATCCAAATCGAAATCGGCGAACACCCGGCGGCCCAGCACCACAGCCGCCACGATGGCGGCGATCCATGTGCCAAGCGTTCCGCCGAACACCCAAATAGGGGTTCCGAATACTTCCATATCGAACGCGGAAAGGCCGAAGCCTGCCGCTATCCACACCACCACAACAATCGCGAGCGCGACCACGGTCGCCTTCGCCTCGCGATTGGCTTGCGCCATTTTCTCGCGATAGGTCCACTGCTTCTTTTCCGGCCGCACAAACAACTCCTCTCTTGCGGGCGCACACGCGCCGCGAACGATAACGCGCATATTGTACGCGCCGCCGACCTGCATAAACGATTTTTCCTTATCCATCGGCATTATGCGGGGGTAAGCGGGGTATTCCAAACGAGCGGCAAGGCTATACTTACACTCAGGAGGTGTGCTATGCACTTGAAGAAAACGAAGCGCGGCGAGCGCGTATACCTTTCGGTTGTGCAGAACTACCGAGAAGGCGGGAAAACGAAGACGAAGACCATCGAGTCGATCGGCTACGTCGACCAATTCACAAGCCAATACGCCGATCCTATCGCCCACTTCAAAGCCTACGTCGCCGAGCTCAACGAACGGGCGAAAAGCGAAAACCCGCCCATCGCTTTCACATTTCCGCGCGACGCGACCATCGATGACACCCATATTGCCCAAGCTCGCTGGGGAAGCGCCATCGCGCTCGCATACCTCGATGCGCTAGGCGTTCGACGCTTCTTCGAAAATCGCGCGGGACATGTCGGCTTTCCCGCGCATGCGGGCCGCATTTTCGAGATGCTCGCATCCGAACGCATGATTCACGTGGCCCCAAAGCGCGAGACGTGGCAACGCCGCGCCTCATTCCCGCGCACATGCGATTTCACGCTGGCCGACACGTACGCCGCTTTCCAGTGCTTCGCGCGCAACGAGCGAGCGTTGGTGGCGCATCTCTCGAAAACCTACCAAGCAATTCGCGAGCCTTACCAGGTCAATTCGGTACTGCTGGTTCTTGCCTCGTTCACCCTGGCCGACACAGGCGATGTGAACGCGACAAACGCTCGACTGGCGGACGGAATCGATCGCGACGAAGGGCTGTCGATGGGCATTGGCATGCTGCTCGACCGCACGGGCATTCCCATGACCTACCATGTTACAAGTGCCACGCCGAGCGCCGATGAAGTATCGGGGCTCGTCGCGAGCGCGAAAAGCAATTTCGGCGCCAAACGCGTCATCGTGGTTGCGGGCCGCACTCCCCATGCGCGCGAAATCGTCGAGACGCTTGCAGAAAGCAGTGATGGCTTCGTCTTTTTCCGGCCGCTCGAAACCGCTGCTTTCGACCTTCAGGCATGGGTCGCCGATGCCTCCGATTACATCACCACACAATCGGGCAGCTACAAGGTCAAATCGCGCACCGACGAGATGGCGGGCATTCGCGTCAAAGACACGGTGCTCTGGGGCCGCGACTACGCGAAAATCGCCCGCAAACAAGGCCGCACCGAAGACGAGGCACGCGATTTGGCCCTCGATGGCTATATTTGCATATCGTCAAGCGAAACGAAGCTCACCGCCGGCACGCTGTTCCATATCTATCGCGAGCTGTGGCGCCTCACCGAGCCGTTTCAACTGCTTGAATCCGATTTCTCGCCTTCGCCCTATCCCGTGGCCCACGCCATACACATGCGCGCGCATTTCTTGGTGTGCTACGCCGCATTCTTCGCCTTGCGTCTGCTTCGCAGCGATATGGGATGGAGCAGAAACGCCGCCCAAGTTGCCGATGCGCTTTTGCGCATGGAAGGCAGCCACCTGGCCGAGAATTGGTTTTTGTTCAGCTATCGAAGCCCCGTGACCGACGAGATAGAACAGGCCGCGGGCGTTGATGTGGCGCGCAGGCTGCGAACGGCCGCCGACATTAAGCGCGACATTGCAAAAGCTCGCAAGCATATCGAGCGACAAGAAGGATAGCGCATATGAAAAAGGCTCGCCAAAGCGAGCCTTTCGAAGTTCATTTTTGCTGCACTCTACAGCCCCAACGCCTTTTTCAGCGAGGAAACGCGGCGGCGAGAAACAGGGATTTTCTCGTCGGTTGCATTCAGCGACAAAAGCAGCGTGCCGCCGGGAACGGGCTCGACCTCTTCGACATGCGAAAGGTTCACCAAGTAGCCGCGATGCACGCGGAAGAAGCCGTGGCCATCGAGGCGCTTTTCGAGCTGAGCGAGCGACACGGTGGAGAAGTAGCGGTCGTTGTCGGTTTGCAGGTACGCGTAATCATCGCGCGCCATAACAAAACGAATGCTGTCGATGGGGATAAGAATCTTCTTGCCGCCCTTTTCGACAGGAATGCGCTCCGACTGGCTGGCCTTCACATGCAGTGTAATGTACTCGCTCGCGCGATTCACGGCCTGCTGCAGGCGATCGGTTTCGACCGGCTTCACCAAATAATCGACGGCATTCACTTTGAAGCCTTCGAGTGCATGCTCGCTATAGGCGGTAACGAAAATGACCGCCGGAGGGTTCTTCAAACGCTGCAGGGCCTCGGCGAACTGAATGCCATTGACCTCGGGCATGCTCACATCGAGGAACAGCACATCCACGGGGTAGCTCTGCATTTTCTCAATAGCCTCGCGCACGCTTGCGGCTTCGGCGAGCACTTCGACCCCACCGACTTCGCCCAGCAAGTAGCGCAGCTCGGAACGAGCAGGAGCTTCGTCGTCAACGATAATCGCGTTCAGCACAGCATCCCCCAATAACTGGAAAGTTCGTATAAGGAAGGCGGACTCAAGCGCCCCATGCCAACGGCGTAAAACCGTCGGCGAGCGATGCCCGTATACGAATAGTAGCCCAAATTCGCGATGTTTAAAAGCATGGAAACCCTAGAATGGGACACCTTTAGCCCCACTTCACGCAAGCTATAGATATCGCCAATGAATAATGCCGTTCATCAGGAAATTCATACCTTTCGCCAGCTCAGGAAAACCAGTCGCCGACAAAACGCCATAACGCTAGTCTTCCACCAAGCCGTCTTTCATGAACATGGTCACACGGGTGCCATTGCCTGGCGTCGAATCAACCTCCATGCGCGACTCAGTACCGAAATAACCGCGCAAGCGCTCGTTGATGTTCTTCATTGCGATGCCCAAGCCCTTCGAGGCTTCGGGACGCAAAAGCTTGCGGCGCTGCTCGGCATCCATGCCCACGCCGTTGTCGGAGACGGTGATATACAAGTCATCGCCCTCGCTGTACGCCAAAATACGAATCTCGAGCTTTCCTTCTTGCGGCATGGCGTGGCGCACGGCGTTTTCCACAAGCGGCTGCACCATGAACGCGGGCACCATCACGCTTTCAAGGCCCGGCTCGATATCGATGTCCATGGCAAGGCGGTCTTCGCCGAATCGCGCCACTTCGAACGTAAAGTAGCGCATCGTCTGCTCGACCTCCCGCGACAGCTCAAGCAAATCGTCGGAGTTCTCAAGCGTACGACGGTAAAACACAGCGAACTCGCGCAGCAGCATGCGTGCGCGATCGGGGTCGGTGCGCACGAGCGACGCAATGGTGTTGATGGTATTGAACAGGAAGTGCGGGTTGATTTGACTCTGGAGCGCCTTGAGCTCCATGGTGGTCGCAAGCTTGGTTTGTTGTTCCAGCTCAACGGCGGCGATCTGCGTCGAAAGCAGCTGCCCCAAGCCCTCCGCGAGCGCCACCTGCGTTTCGGTGATGTCGCGCGAACGGCGATAGTAAAACTTCAGCGTGCCAATAATGGCGTCGCCTCGCGTAAGCGGCACGATAATGCCGGCTCGCAGGCCTTTGATGCTATCGGGGAATCCAATCTCTTGCGGTGTGCCCAGCACACGCAGCTTGCCGTCTTCAAGCGTGGCATGCGTAGCCTTTGTGCGAATGGGCGCGCCGCCTGGGCTGATTTCTTCGTCGTCTCCGGCATAACCCAAAATCGATTCACGATCGGTAATCGCCACAGCCTGCGCCCCAATGGCGGGCAGCAGCAAATGGCACACCTTCTGCGCCGTGGGAATGTCGAAACCCTCTTGGAAGCACGCAAGCGTTTGCGACGCGATTTTAAGAATCGTATCGGACTGACGAGCACGCACCGTATCGGGATTAAGGCGCGAATAGATGAGCAGTGCCACGGAAATGGTGAACGAAATACCCGCGACCACGTTCAAATTGCCCACCGTTTCGGGCCAGGCCATCGCGCACGCAAGCACCGCGGCCGAGAGCACGCATATCGCCGCAAGCACGACATCGAGCACGCGCGCATATATATTTCGAGGTGGTTTGGACATGAGGTTCCTTTCATACGTTGGGCAACGCCGCCCGCTGGGCGGAATTTCGAGAACGTCTCTTGAAGAAGGAGATCGATCCGAGCCGCCATGCACCACATTCGCACGACGCGTCGGAGCGATCGCCTTCCCCTAAATCACACTTGCTTCGTTCACGACCAAAAGCACAGCCATCAGCAGCAAAAATAGCGCAAAGGCAAAACGCAACGCACGCTCGGGCACGCGCTTCACCAAGTTGGCGCCGACAATCGCGCCAGGAATAGAACCGACCATCATCGCAACGCCGACCATGTAGTCGATATTGCCCAAAACAGCCTGCTCAATAACGCCGGGAATCGCCAGAATGCACACCGCGGTAAGCGACGTGCCCGACGCCAAGCGCATGGGAATTCCGAGCATGCTCACGAACAGCGGCACCATAATGAAACCGCCGCCCACGCCCACATATCCGCTCATGAAGCCGGCAACAACGCCGATGAGCGCCACCTTCGCCACGTATTTGGGGGTGAGCTTGATTGCCGGCGCCTCGAGAGGAGCGGCCTGCGCCCCTGCGGCACTCGAGCCGCCCGCTGCCGCAGGCGCCGTCGCCGCGAGGCTTGCCGCTGCCGCATCGCCCGTCGCTACAACAGCACCCACCGCCGCCGTGTCGCTCGTCGTCGACTTCTTCTCGCACGCCTTGCGACTTCCCTTCGCTACGCCACCTTTTGGCGCCGCCAGCGCCTTTTTCAGCATAGTGAACGACGAGTACATCACGACAACCGCAGCTGCGCCCATAATCGCCCAACCCGGCGACACGTTTGCGGCCCACACGCCAACGGGCGAGAGGCACGCGCCCGTCAGGCCGCACACGATTCCCACCCGCGGCAGGGACGTCTTGTTTTTAGCATGCTTCCACATGCCCGAAATTGACGTGGGCACAATGGTGAACAGCGAAGTCGCCGTAGCGGCAATGGGCTCCATGCCAAAAGCCAGGCGGAACAGAGGCACCATAACGGTGCCGCCACCAATACCCAAAAGCCCTGAAAGCACGCCGACGCCCACGCCAACGAGCGCGGCGATGAAGAACGAAACCATGAATGAACTTCCCGTAAACCCTATTCTGCGTTACCCATATTAAGGCGAATCTCCGTCGTTGCGCCAGGGTCGATTCCGCCGGCGGCTCCCCATGCCGCACGCTGGGCGCGTTGCGCCTCGGCTTGCCGCACATCACGGTTCGACGAGCTCAAAAGCACGCTTTGGAGAATCGCGTCGTTCGCCATGCGCTTCATGACCGCAGGCCACATCGACTGGAAGCCGAAATACTTCGAACAGTGGGCTTCGGCATATCGAGACGCCTCGCCCGTGGCCGCTCTTGCCGCGCGACGATACCCGGCGCCATCGGGGCGCCCGAAGCTACGCAGCCACGCCGTGCGCTTAATGCGGCGCGTGATGCCCGGCTCCAAGAAAGGCCCTGGGTACGGCAGCAACGATTGCGGCTTGATCTGCAGCAGGTCGATTTGGGTTCGCCCGTATTCCACCTTGCGATACTCGTAAAGCCAACGGAAGATGTCTTGGCGGAAGCGAAGACCTTCACGCTTGGTTTCGGGCGGAAGGTGATGCATGTACCACGTGTTGTCGAACCAGATATCGCTGCCGTACATGCGCAAATCGAGCATGTAATCCAAATCTTCTCCGCGGGCAATCCACGGGTCGAACGACACGCGACGAAATGCCTCACGATGAAGCGCCAAACAACCACCGCACACATGGTTCGAGCGAGACAGGCGCGGGCCCTTCATAGCTTTGGAAATCCACTTGTTGAATGCGGTGGCCTGGTCCCAATAGCGGTTGTACCATTTCGTGGATCGGCTCGAGAGGTATTCGCCTTCTTTGTTCAGATAAAAGCCCGACTTCGCAAGAATAGGCACGCCGCTTCGCGTAAGCTTGCCCAGGCCATACATCGCCTTTTCCAGAAACGCGGGATCGTCAATCACCACATCATCGTCGACGAATACCACCGAATCGAAATCGAGTGCGCCCGCAAGAAGAAGCCCCAGGTTGCGCATTGCGCCATAGCCTGCAAGACCCACTTCGTTGCGCAGTCCAATGTTGAGCTGCTCCATGCGCTGGCGCACAAGCGCCATCTCGGGAGCGCCCACCACGGCGATATTCAAATCGGGGAATTGCTCGGCAACGGCGCGAATTTTGCTCGCGGCCTTATTCTCGATAGCGGGTTCGGCAATCACGAGCACAATGATATGCCCAAGCCCGCGCACGCACCGAAGCGATTCGAGGCAGCGGGGCAACTCGCCCGAGGCCGACATCGATGTCGTATGGTCATATGTCGTGGTAACAGGACCCGATTCAACGCGCCCACGCGCGGACACGAACGTGGGAATAATCACAACTGGGTTCATGGGCACTCTTTTCCATCGCTCGAAGCAAGGTGCGTGTCCTCGCTTCGGCGAAGCCGTATTTCAGTTACGGTTATTCTACCCCTTTGTTCCGCCCCGCCCCAACGCAACGTATAATGCCCTGGTATTACTTGCGATGCAGCCCATGCGGCCAAGCACGCTCCAACCAAGGAGAACCCATGAAAACCCACCGTCCCTACCCTATGGCATTCATCACGCCCAAAGGCGAACGCGCATGCCGCGCCGGCCACCCTTGGGTCTACGATGCGGAAGTCGAGCGCATCGTAGAAGCAGGCGACCCCAAAGAAGCGGCTCGCACGTGGAAAGAATCGATCGAGTCGGGCGGAATCACCCCGGAAAACGGCGCCCTCGTCGACGCGCTCTCACGCAAAGGCGCATACCTTGGCACAGGTATTTTCTCGCAGCAAAGCAAGATTCGCATTCGCCTGCTTTCAACCAACGCGAACGACGCGTTCGATTCGGCGTTTTGGGAACGCAAGATTCGTTGGGCTTGGAACCATCGTCGCGCCGTGATGGGCGACGACGTTTCCGCCTGCCGCATGATTTTCTCCGAGGCCGATGGCTTTTGCGGCCTTGTTGTTGACCGATTCAACGACGTGCTCGTAACCCAAACGCTCGCCTACGGCATGGAACGTCTGAAGCCCGTCGTGTTCCCCCTGCTTGTGAAGGTGCTCGCTGAAGATGGCGTCGTCATTCGCGGCATCTACGAGCGCAATGACGTGTCAACGCGCAAACTCGAAGGCCTTCAGGAAAGCTGCGGCTGGTTCCCCCTGGAAAACGATTTTGCCGGCTTAGGGGCTCAACCCGCGCTTTCGGCGGTGCCCGCGCCTCTCGCGCCAAGCGACGAAGCCGCAGCGGCATTCGGCCCCACCACGACCGAAATCATCGAAAACGGCGTGCGCTACCATGTCGATTTCGAAAACGGCCAGAAAACCGGTTTCTTCCTCGACCAGAAATACAACCGCCGCGCCGTGGCCAACATCGCCCGCGGGCGTCGCGTGCTCGACTGCTTTACGCACACGGGTTCGTTCGCCCTAAACGCTGCCGCTGGCGGAGCCGAGCACGTGCATGCCGTCGACATCTCTCAACTCGCGGTCGACATGGCAGAATCGAATGCCCGCCTGAACGGCTTCGAAAATCGCATGAGCTTCCAGGCCGTCAACGTGTTCGATTTGCTACCCGAAGTCGAGGCCCAGAAAAAAGCACCATACGACTTCATCATTCTTGACCCGCCGGCGTTCACAAAGAGCCGCAAGACCATCGATTCGGCTACACGTGGCTACCACGAGATCAACTACCGCGCCATGAAAGCCCTGCCGCGCGGCGGATACTTGGCCACTTGCAGCTGCTCGCACTTCATGGATACCGACCGCTTCCGCAAAATGCTCGTGAGCGCGGCGCACGATGCCGGCGTTCAGCTGCGCCAAATCGAGGAACGCCAGCAATCGCCCGACCATCCCATCGTATGGGGCGTGCCCGAAACCGACTACCTCAAATTCTTCTTGTTCCAGGTTGTGTAAAGGCGGAGCAAGAAGGGACAAACGCGCCCGTTCGCTTATTTGTTCGTTCGTTTTGAAACGATCAGCTCGTCTCGCAACGAGGCTTGAAGCTTCCCCGCAAAGCCTTCAGCCTGCCACTCAGCGCGGCACGCCCCATCGGATCCACACAAAAAAGCCCGCTCGATTAGCGGGCTTTCTGCTATTCAGATTTCTTTTCGCCTTCGGACGTCTCTTCAGGCTTTACCTTGCGAATGAAGGAATGGCCGAAGCGCTTCTTTTCCGCCTTCGCGGCCTCACGCTCAGCTTCCTTAGCGGCATCGATCTTGTTCTTCGCTGCCGTGGTGGGATGCTTTTTAGCCTCTTTGGGATGTTTCTTGAGCATCTCCATTTGGTACTCGCGGCGAACCTTGCGCACCTTGGCGAAGTCAAACCACAAAGCGCCGATAATCAACGCGTATGCAGGAATCAGGAAGCACCACGTCATATTCGGGTTATCGGGCCACCAGGAGCCAGCGCCCATGGCGACCAACGTGCAGACGATAGCGCCGCCGAGCATGCCCCACCAAATGCGCTTGTACTTTTTGTACTGAGCCGTAGGCGGATTGTAATACTTGCGGTCGAGCTCTGCCTGCTTTTGGCGAGCGGCCTTTTGCGCAGCTTTCTTTTCCTGAGGAGTCTTCTGCGTGGACTTCACGTACACGCTCGACGCGGCTTTCGACTTCGGCTTGAGCGACGAGGCAGATTTCTTGGTCTGGCCCTTCGGTCCGTCGGTCTGATAGCGGTCGTTCATCGGGTTTCGTGTGCTCATATGGATACTTTTCTTCTCGAAAACACTTGGTAAATCCAAGGCATAAATAATAAAGAAAGGCCCCATCAAAGGCAAACCTTCAATGGGACCTTTTGGCGTTTCGTTGAAAAACGTCGCATTCACGCCAAAATTGGCAGGTGGCTTTATCGCGCAAAGGGCGCAACAAAGGCGCGGGCGCACCTTGGGGCATTCCCCATGCGAAGCCTGCATGCGCTATCGCACCACTCGTCATACCGGCAATATGGCGCATTCAAAATCGTGAAGCGGGCGCCACCTAGAAGTTGAACGTGCGGCCCGAAAGCTTCTCGTATGCCTGGATGTACTTCTCGGTGGTCTTCTCGATAACGTCGGCCGGCAAATGCGGCGGATTGCCCTGGCGGTCCCAATTGGCGTTGAGCCAGTTGCGCACGAACTGCTTGTCGAAGCTTGCCTGTTCACGGCCCACTTCGTAATCGTCGGCGCTCCAGAAGCGAGAGCTGTCGGGAGTGAGCACCTCGTCACCGAGAATCGTGCGGCCGTCAAGCACGCCGAATTCGAACTTCGTGTCGGCGATGATGATGCCCTGCTTGCGTGCATGCTCCGCAGCGGTCTCGTACACCTTCAGCGACAGGTCGCGAATGTCGGTCGCGGCCTTCTCGCCCACGATTTCAACCGCGCGCTCGAAGCTGATATTCTCGTCGTGGTCGCCGATCTCGGCCTTCGTGGAAGGCGTGAACAGCGTCTGGGGAAGCTTGGCAGAATTCTGCAGGCCGGAGGGAAGCTCGATGCCGCATACGCTGCCCGTTTTCTGGTAATCCTTGAAGCCAGAACCAGTCAGATAGCCGCGTACGATGCACTCGATAGGAATCATCTGGGCTTTCTTCACGATCATGAAGCGGCCGTTGAGGTAGTCGCTCCACTCTTTGAACTGTTCGGGCAAATCGTTTACGTCAGAAGAGACCAGGTGGTTTTCGACAACGCCCTCGAGCAGTTCGAACCAGAAGCAGCTGATCTGGGTAAGAACCTGGCCCTTATGGGGAATTTCGTCTTCCAGAATGTAGTCAAACGCCGAAATGCGGTCGGTCGCGACGAACAGCAGCGTGTCGCCAAGATCGTAAATGTCGCGTACCTTGCCCTGCGCGTCGGGCTTGATGGTAATGGGGTTCACAGCCTAGTTCCTTCCCTTTCGTTTTGCCGCCTGCGCTTTTGCGCCGCGTTCTTTCGAATTGGCCTTTTCCTTTTGTGCCTTGATGCGCTCTTCATCATAAAGCGGAACGTGGATGGTAAAGCAGGCGCCTTCGCCCTTCTTGCCTTCCACCTGCACCCAACCGCCGTGGCGGTCGACGATTTCTTTCACAACGGCCAAGCCTACACCCAAACCGCCGCTTTGGCGCTGGCGGCTTTCCTCGGCGCGCCAAAAACGCTTGAACACCATGCGGCGCTCCTCGGGGGAAAGGCCGATGCCCGTATCGCGAACGGCAATCGCGGCCATAACATCGCCGCGCTTTACCGAAACGGTAATCTTGCCCGGCGCCGGCGTATAGCGAACCGCGTTAGAGATGAGGTTCGCGGTCGCCTGGCGCAGCATGTCGCGATCACCGTAAACAATAACGTCGGGCTCTGCGTCATACTCGAGCGTAAGACCGGCGTCGTTGACGAACGCCTCATGCGACATAACGAGCGGGCGAATAAGGTCGCCCACGTCGACAACCTCCTCATTCATGGGAGTCGAACGGCTCTCGAGGCGCGAGAGCTTCAAAATGGCGTCGACCAAGCGGGAAAGGCGCTGCACCTCGGCGTCGATCGTGTTCAGGCGCTCTTCATCGGCCTCGAACACGCCATCCATAATGGCCTCGACCGTCGATTGAATCGCCATGAGGGGCGTGCGCAGTTCATGCGCCACGTCAGTGGTAAGGCGACGCTCAAGTTCCTGGTTGCTCTCAACGCTTTCGGCCATGGCGTCAAACGTTTTGGCGAGTTCGGCGATTTCGTCTTTGCCATCGAGGTTCACGCGAGCCGAAAGATTGCCTTCCTTGATTTCCTGCGCCGTTTTCGTGATGCGGTTAATGGGGCGCACCAAGCCGCGCGCGAACAGGATGCCGATAAGCGACGCAAGCGCGACAGAGAGCACGGCGGCAAGGCACATGCCCTGGTAGCTTTGCATGCGGAATTCTTGATCGGCCTTTGAAAGCAGCAGATCGCTGCCATAGACCCAAATTTGAACGGTGCCGACAACCTGCCCATCGTCAAGCGTGATGGCCGCGGAGGCCATCTTGCCATCGGACGGCGCAAACGAACCCGTTTCATCAATGCTGTTCGAAGATGAATACGAAGAGCCGTTGGGGCGCGACGAGTCATACACGACGGTTTCGGTCGAAGAGGAAATAACCTGAATGCCCATGCCCGGCTGCAGCATATGCACCGATTCGGCAGGCTCCACGTCGTTGATCGAAAGCGACGGGTAGCTCATTTTATTGCCCTCGCCAATGGCGCCAAGCGTTGCGGAATTGCTTCGCTCGTAGCGGTTCGCGATGTTGGCAGCAGTCGTATCGGCGAGCTGCTGAACATTCTCGCGGGTATAGGCCTGGAAATGTTCTTCCCACACATAGGAAAGAACGCCCATTGCCACCACGACGGTCATGATGGCAACGAGCGAAAAAGTTACGGTTACGCGAGTGGTATACGAGAAGCCAAAGAACCAATCATAGATGCGCTGGCGCGCGGTTCGTTCATCGGTTCGCTGCTTCTTGCCACTTGCTTGCTTAGGTTCTGACGCCATGATTGCTGCGATCTCGCCCCCGTGTTTCTCAATGCCGGCAAGCCGGCGCAAACCGACTTACTGCTTGGTGGGGTCTTCGAAACGATAGCCCACGCCATGCACGGTGTGCAGCCACTTGGGATTACGCGGATTGTCGCCGATTTTGGCGCGCAGGTTCTTCACATGGGAGTCGATGGTGCGCTCATAGCCCTCAAAGTCGTAGCCGAGGACCTTCTCGACGAGCTCCATGCGCGAATACACGCGGCCAGGATAGCGGGAAAGCGTGGTGAGCAGCTTGAACTCGCTGGCAGTAAGGTCGACTTCCTTGCCTTTGACGAGCACCTTGTGGCCCGAAACATCAATCGTGAGCTCGCCGAACTCGAGCACCTCGCGCTGAGGCTCGGAATCGGCATGCACGCGGCGAAGCAAGGCGCGAACGCGGGCGACGAGCTCGCGGGGGCTGAAGGGTTTCACCAGATAGTCGTCGGCGCCAAGCTCGAGGCCAATGATGCGGTCTTCAACCTCGCCCTTCGCGGTGAGCATGATGATAGGCACATCGGAATTGTCGCGAATGGCACGGCACACGCGCTCGCCCGGCACGCGGGGAAGCATGAGGTCGAGCACGACCAGGTCGAAATGATGCTTGGAAAATTCTTCGAGGGCTTCCTGGCCGTCGCCAACGGCAGTCACCCAGTAATTCTCACGTTCGAGATAGGCGGCTACAGCATCGCGGATTGCCTTCTCGTCTTCGACGAGGAGAATGCGTCGCGTTTCGTTGCTCATGATGAATGCTCCCCTGCTGTATTGATTTCGAGGCCGACACGCGACCCCGGCGTACGGCCGCATGCCGCGCGCTATTTTCGATTTGGGTTTATTGTAACGATTCAGGCGCAACCGTGGGCCATTTGCTGGCAAAACGACATAATAAGCCCCTATGGCCCAAAGAAACCAAACACCTCGACATTCCGCACGCGGCGCTTCGCAGCGCAGCAGGCGTCCGCATGCCCAAAATACGCGCGCAACCCGCACGTCGCGCGGCGCAACAGCACGTCCGTCGGCGCGCAACCAAGCAACAAGGGCACCTCGCCATGGCGCCTCGACGGTTCGCGGCAAAGCGGGACGCGGCGCGCACGGCACCGTGAAGCAGAGCCTCAGCTCTGCGACCCTTACGCCTGGCCCCAATGCGGGCATTGGCACAGGGCGCCCTACTGCAGCATCCCAAGCGCCTGACGCACGAATCAACATCTCCCTGCCGGCAGGCGAAAGCCTCTCCATTACGCGACGCCAATTGCTCATTGGAGCCCTTGGCGTTGGCGCCGTGGTGGTCGCTGGAGCCGCCGCCTCAGCCGTAAGCAACGAAAAGAAGGCCGACAGTGAAGTCGATGCGCTTGCCGTGAATAAGGAATCGGTGTTCTCGATTTCCGATTGCACCGTGCTCGACTCCGCTCCGTTCTCGCTCGCCGGCGAGTTCAAAATGCCCTACGGCACGTTGGTGTGGGCAAACAGCGAAACCTATGCGGCGTGTCTTTTGCCCACCGAGAACTCAAGCCCGCTCACGCAGGCCGCCGTTCTCTCGCTTTCCAGCGGACAATACACGGTCGTGCTTGACGGCCCGCACAGCAGCGAACGCGGCTTCGATATTTACGACGTGCGTTGCAACGACCAGGGCATCGTGTGGATTGAATCCAATTGCTATACGGGCGAGTGGCGCGTTTTCCAGGCCACGCTTTCACGCGGCGTTGCGGGCGACGCCAAGCAAGTCGACTCAGGCAATGGCGACTGGGACGTGCCATCAATCACCGTTGCGAAGTCGCGAGCGTTTTGGCAGGTAATGCCTTCAACAAGCGGAAACGCCACCTCTGAGCCGTCCGCGCTGAAGTCGGCGGCCTTCGGGTCGGGCGACGTGCGCGTCGATTGGCAGAGCAATGGCCGCATGAGCACGTCGCCCTATTCCACAGGCGACGCCATTTGCATTTCGCCGCGCTCACAAGCCTCCAGCTCGTATTCGCAGCTCACGCTCATCGACGCAGAATCGGGAGCCATGCGTGAATCGCTCACGCTGCCCGCTTCGATGCGCCCGCTCGAAGCCGCCTATGTGAATGGACGGTTCTCGTTCACATTCGACTCTATTTACACCTACGGCGAAGGCCTCGCGAGCCTTGGCACGTATGCTCCCGTAAGCAACGACACGGGTGGCCAGTGGTTCTGCTTCGACCGCAACCCGCTATGCGCCCCCGCATGGTGCGGCGGAAACCTCGTCGTGAAATCGACCCGCACGGTCGCAGGCGTGAATTTAAGCACACGCGAGATGTTCTCGCTCGACTGCCCCGACGATTGCGACAACTACGGCGATTTCCTCGCCAGCCAAGGTGACGTCAACTCCCTCGTCACGTATCTGGGAATGAGCACTAACGAAGACGACGCTTACACCCTCGTGCGCGTGTGGACCGCATAAGACGCGCCCAACCAAACGAGCCAATACCAGACTAAGGGCGACGCTTCAAGCGCCGCCCTTTTTTCGTGCAATGTTGGCCGTCAAAAACTTAGCAGCAGTCGCATCAATGCGCGGTTTCTCACTTCCTCTTAAAACGGGAAACCGGAGCTCGGCGCATAGGCTGCGAAGCGGCCGGTAGCCGAGCGGGCATTTCCGAGCGGCCGCCCGGCGCCTTCCGCGCACGGGCTACGACGAGCCCTCCGCGCGGGACAAGACGCCTTCTCCGCATACTAAAAAGGAGCGCCCGGCAGGTCGCCGAACGCTCCTTCGCAGTAATCAAACAGGCTTAGAATTCCAGGCCTTCGAGCTTTTTGAAGGCTTCGTCCTTATGCTGCAAGAACGCCCACGGATCGAAAATTTCGTCGAGGGTTTCCTTGGAAAGCTTCGCCTCGGGGTCGGCTTCCAAACGCTCGCGATAAGTGGGGCCGGCAACCGCATTCTGGATGTCGCGCCACACGGCCATGGCATTGCGCTGCACGATGACATAGGCATCTTCGCGCGTAATACCCGTGTTCACCAGGGCAAGCAGTACCTTCGAGGAGAAGATCAGGCCACGCGTGCGGTGAAGGTTGTGCTCCATCTTGTCGGGATACGTCTGCAGGCCATCGAGCATCCACTGCATTTTGCCGAACATATAGTCAAGCGCAATGAAGCTATCGGCCAGAGCCACGCGCTCAGCGCCCGAGTGCGAGATGTCGCGCTCGAACCACAGCGCCACGTCGTCGAGGCCGACCTGGGCGTTCGCCTTCACGATACGAGCCAGGCCGCACACGCGTTCCGCCGTGATGGGGTTGCGCTTGTGAGGCATGGCCGAAGAGCCCTTCTGGCCAGCCTTGAACGGCTCTTCCGCCTCAATGACGTCGCTTTCCTGCATGAGGCGCACCTGCAAAGCGATGCTCTCAAGCGTAGAGGCGCACACAGCAAGCGCGCACATGACCTGCGCGTGGCGATCGCGAGCAAGCACCTGCGTAGACAGCGGATCGGGAATCAGGCCCATTTTCTCGCAGACGTACTGCTCGACGAACGGGTCGATGCTCGAATAGGTGCCCACTGCACCAGAAATGGCGCCCGTTGCGGCAACCTCGCGGGCCTGCTGCAGGCGGGTCTCGGCGCGCTTGAGGGCCCAAGCCCAGCTGCCGAATTTCATGCCGAACACCATGGGCTCAGCATGAATGCCATGGGTACGACCCACGCACAGGGTGTTCTGGAATTCAAACGCACGGCGCTTGCAGGTTTCGCCGAGCTGCTTCACGTCGGCCAAAATAATGTCGAGCGCCTGCGTGATCTGGTACGACAGCGCGGTGTCGCCCAGGTCGGAAGAAGTCATGCCATAGTGCACCCAACGGCTGGGCTTTTCTTCGCCTTCGGGAATATCGGCATCGATATACTCGGCCATGTTCGTGAGGAACGCAATAACGTCGTGGTTCGTCACGGCCTCAATCTCGGAAACGCGATCGACGGTGAAGTTCGCATGGTCGCGAATCCACTTTGCGTCTTCCTTGGTGATGCCGCACTGCCCCAGCTCGGCCTGGGCCTCGCATGCGAGCAGCTCGATTTCCTTCCAAATGTTGAACTTGTTCTCAAGCTCCCAAATGGCGCCCATGGCCGGGCGCGTGTAGCGAGAAATCATACTGGTCCTTTCAGGCGAATTGACCAGGCTATTATACGGCCAATGGTACAGCGGGGGCGCAAACTCGCGGAATCGCGATAAAGTCGAAGGATGAACACCTTGAGGACGAAAAAGACAACCGCGGTCGATTGAAATCCCAATCGCAAAATGCAGGACTTAACGCAAAGATTGCGTTAAGTCCTGCAAGAACAGGGTGTTTTCTCTTGCGTTCACTTCTGCAATGCAAAGAATA
>ENA-OUQG01000084-OUQG01000084.1-human-gut-metagenome-genome-assembly--contig:-NODE-84-length-69347-cov-10.113274_pt1 | contig 69347 bp, 86 predicted proteins | sample MGYA00237943_ERZ548823 | MGnify/ENA primary metagenome ERZ548823 (study PRJEB26490, sample SAMN05194731) | human gut metagenome | biome: terrestrial biome; feature: human-associated habitat; material... | reverse complement strand
AGATCGAGCACGACATCAGCCAGCAGACATACGACGCGATCTGCGAGCACGCAAGAAAAAACACATAAGCGCCGCGTCTCGGAAAAGGAAGCAAAAAGCGCCATGCACTCAGGTCAAAGTGCATGGCGCTTTTCTTCGTTTTTCTCAGCCGTTCAGCAGCTCTTTCCGCACGCTCTGCGGCACAAGCGCGCCGCCCGTTGCCCAGACAAGGTGCGTAGCATTTTCCTGCGGGAGATCGCCGAGAACAGCCTCCGCCGCCGCGCAGAAGTGCGCAGGGCCTGCGAAGCCCGCACAGGCCGAGGGCTCGGCAAAGACGCCCTCGCTCTCATACAGGGCGCGAAGATACGGCACGAGATGCTCATCGGCGACGGTAAAGCCGCCTTCGGCAAGGTCCTTGACCATATGGAATACAAAGCCCGAGCAGCGGCTCACGGCAAGGCCGTCCGCCGCCGTGCGTCCGGTCAGGCCGATGTCCTGAACGCACACGCCGTTTCCCACACCGCTTGAAAGACCGAGCAGCATGCAGGGCGCCTCCGTTGGCTCGACAAAAAAGACGTGCACATCGTCGCCGAACTCCTGCTTGAGGCCGAAGCAGATGCCGCCCGGCGCACCGCCGACGCCGCAGGGAATGTACACACAGAGCGGATGCGCCGCATCCACCGCCACATTCTGCTGTGCAAGCTGCGCCTTGAGCCGCCGCGCAGCCACGGCATAGCCAAGGAAGAGGTCCCGCGAATTCTCATCGTCGACAAAGTGACTCAGCACATCGTCCGCCGCGCGAGCGCGCCCTTCCGCCACGGCATAGGAATAGTCCGCGCCGTATTCAAGAACCGTGACGCCCTTCTCGCGCAGGAGGTCCTTCTTCCACTGCTTCGCGTCCGCGCTCATGTGAACCGTGACCTGATAGCCGAGCGCCGCGCCCAGAATGCCGATGCTCAACCCCAGATTGCCCGTGGAGCCGACATGCAGATGATACTGCGAGAAGAGCGCGCGGAAAGCGCGCGTTGCAAAAACACTGTAGTCATCGCGCTGCTTGATAAGTCCGCGCGCAAGGGCAACATCCTCGGTGTACTTGAGCACCTCGTAGCAGCCGCCGCGCGCCTTGACGCTGCCGGCAACGGGCAGATCGCAGTCGCACTTTAAAAAGAGGCGGCCCAAAAGCGCCGCGCCATCGGCGTTCAGGCGAGCGCGCATGGCGGGGATCTCCGTCAGAGGTGATTCAATAAGGCCGTGATTGGCCGCCGTCTCGGGGAATACCTTTTTAAAAAAGGGCGCAAAACGCTCCAGGCGCGCCTCGGCGTCATCAACGTCCGCGCGCGTGAGCGGAAGGGTCGACAGCACGGCCTCCGCCCCCTTCGTCTGCTTTTCGATCCAGACACTCTCGCTGCACTGCTGCATCGCGAGCAAAAATTCCTTACTGTTGAGCATGATGTATGTTCTCCTGTTTCTCGGTAATGTATTGTTGTGTGCCGCGATAGATGCGCACGGTGCGCTCGCGGTAAAGCGACAGCACGGCCTGCGCGAGAAGCGCGGGATCGTGGCGGGCGTAGCCCCCCTGCGCGGAGAGCAGCGGATACTCGGCAAGCGCCACGCCCATACGGGCGATGCGCTCGCGGTCAACGCGCAGAAGCTCTGCATCCTCTGCGCTGTAGCGCGCGGCAAGCTCCTGCGGGATAGGCGCGTTGTTGGCAAGGCAGAGGTCGATGAGTCCCTCCTGCCCGTGGCGCAGCAGCGCCTCCAGATGGTCGGCGGCGGTGTAACCCTCCGTCTCGCCATCCTGCGTCATGATGTTGCAGATGTAAAAGGTCTGCGCGCGGGAGGCATGGATGGCGTCGGCCACACCGTCGACGAGAAGATTGGGGATGATGCTCGTATAAAGGCTGCCCGGGCCGAGCAGGATGAGGTCCGCCTCCTCGATGGCGCGCAGCGCATCGGGCAGCGCCTTCGGATGCTCGGGCAGGAGTGAAATGTGGTGGATGCGGCAATCCTGCTGCTTTTTCGCGCTGAAGATGTTCGACTCGCCCACGACGCGCGCGCCGTTTTCAAAAAAGGCTTCAAGCTGCACATCACTGTTCGTCACCGGCAGCACGCGCCCGGAGATCGCGAGCACCTGCCCCATCATGGCGACCGCTTCTTCAAAGCTGCCCGCCATGCCGTTGAGCGCGGCAAGCAGAAGATTGCCGAACGACTGCCCGCGCAGCTGCCCCTCGGGAAAGCGGTAGTCAAGCAGTTTTTCCATCACAGGCTCGGTATTTGCAAGCGCCTGCATGCATTGGCGCACGTCGCCCGGCGGCAGAATGCCCATGTCGCGGCGCAGCATACCGCTGCCGCCGCCATCATCGGCCACGGTGACGATGGCCGTCAGCCGGTCTGTATATTTTTTCAGTCCGCGCAGCATCGTGGAGAGGCCCGTCCCGCCGCCGACGGCAACGATCTTCGGTCCCACTGGTGCACGGGATGAGGATGAAACGTCGTATATCATAGGGTTTTTTCCCATCAAATTTGATTTTTATCGAACGAAACCGCCGTTCAAAGGCGGTCTATGTAGTATAACAGGCTTTTCCGAAAAATGGAAGAGACAAGCAGGACAAGTTTTTTCATTTTTGCTTTAAAAAATGATAATGTTATACAAAAAGCGCAACGAACCAGCTTTTTTCGTTCCCGGAATGGCGGCATACTTTTGCCGCACGGTCGGGCATTGCTTTTTTCGTCCGGTTATGATAAGATAATTTGGAAATGCATCTAAATAAAGGAGCTTTTTCATGGAACTGTCAGAGATCGTCAATCAGGCGGAGGCGCTGGATGAAAAGAACGCCTTCGCCGTCTATAATCATATTGAAGCGGAATTTGTCGAGCCGGATCACGCCATCTTTCGCCTGAACATCCGCCCCGAGAGCAAAAATCCCTACGGCGTGGTGCACGGCGGCGCCATCTATACGATGGCGGACAACGCCACCGGCTACGCCGCTCACACGGACGGGCGCTGCTATGTGACACAGACGAGCGCGATGCACTTTTTGCGCAACCAGACGCGCGGCCTCGTGCGTGCGGACGCGAAGGTGCGCCATCGCGGACACGCGACCTGCCTTGTAGACGTGGACATCATCGGTGAGGGAGGAAAGCTCTTGGCAACGGGCGAGTTTACCTACTTCTGCGTCGATCCCGAGCTGATGGCGAAAAAGGCAGAGGCGCAGCACTGATCGGAAAGGAGCCAAAACATGGCAACGGCACTGCTTTTTAATTTCACCGACGCACAGAAGCTGCAAAAGCTCCGCTTTGCGTTTTTTAAGCTCGGCATCACCGCGCGCGTCGTGGATGCGTCGGATTTTGGCCAGCCGGTCGGCTGGCTCTGCGCGCTTGAGGGCTTCTCCCCTGCCGGCGCCGCAGACGAAGGCGGCTTTACAGACGAGATGCTGGTGCTGAGCGGCCTTTCCGGCGCGCAGCTCGACGGTCTGCTGACGGCCCTTCGGCGCAGCCGCGCCGTTGTCGCGCTCAAGGCGGTCGTGACGGAGGAAAACGCTTCGTGGAGCGCCAAAAAGCTGCATGACGAGATCTTAGAGGAGCATGAGGCCATGAAGGGCGCGCGCGCCAAGGACGCAAAAAAGCGCTCCACGCACCGCAAATAATCCTTGCAACCGTGCCGCCCAGGCGGTATAATAATAGGGCTTTGCAGCACAAATCCCTGCGGCACAAGGGTCTGCGTGTTTCTGTTTTTCTAAAATTTGCACGTTTTTGAAGCCAACCCACAATTTTGACCATAATGAGAAACGCTTTACGAAACCGCCCCAAAATGCTATAATATAATGGGGTTTTATTGAATATTGGGGTGTTGCGCAGTTGGTAGCGCGCCTGCTTTGGGAGTGCCGTGGCGGTATCCGGGGCGGGGCAAGGCGAAACGCCGCAAAGTCTTGTGACGCCTGTGTTTGCGGGATTTCCCCCGATTGCGGAAAACGGCATAAAAGCGGCTTTGACCACATAAATGACCACAGACAGAAAAAACTTTATTTTTACCCCTCGCCGTGGTATCATGACAGAAAAGTGAATATCCGGGTATAGCGAAGTTGGTATCGCGCCTGGTTTGGGACCAGGAGACCGTGCGTTCGAGCCGCACTACTCGGACCAAAAGCCCTCTGAAATCGTTGATTTCAGAGGGCTTTTTCTTATCTTTGTCTATTGCGGCGCAGGGGGTGAAATCTTTTATGTATCTTGTTGCGCAAAGGAACTATACAATAATAACTTTTAATTCACTCCCCTTTTTACTCCTGTCCTGTTTACAGCATCAAGTCTCAAAATTTTATTTGGGGTTGAGAATTATATGGCTTTATGGTATCATAAAATGAATGATTATATATTGAATACTTCTTCATGCATATTCATGGGATTGTTAGGGGTGATAATATTATGCCTACACAGGTAATAGATTTATTTTGCGGAATTGGAGGTCTAACCCGTGGTCTGCTTGATGCAGGGCTTAATGTTATTGCCGGCTTTGATAATGATCCTACTTGTGAGTTTGCGTATCACGAAAACAATCATGCAGACTTTATATGTCAAAACATTCGCGAAATGACTGGTGCAGATGTTCAAGAACATTTCGCTCCCAATGCTATAAAGATTCTCGTCGGATGTGCCCCATGCCAACCATTTTCAACCATGCGCTTTAAATTAAAGAGCGCTAATTTAACAGACGAAAAGTACAATCTTCTTACAGAGTTTGGGAGAATTATTCAGGCTGTCCAGCCAAGCGTTGTTTCTATGGAAAATGTTCCCCAAATTCAAGAAACACAGATATACAATGCCTTTTATGAGTTGTTACAAAGAATGGGGTATCATGTATCGACCCAAGTGGTGTTTTGCCCTGATTACGGAATATCTCAGACACGAAGACGTTTTGTCCTACTTGCTTCATTATTTGGAGACATCACACTAATCCCCCCCACACATGCTCGGAATGATGTTACATTAGCCACAGTTATTCAAAACCTGCCAGCACTTAAAGCTGGTGATGTGGATCCTAACGATCCATTGCATAGAGCTTCAAATTTATCTGAAACTAATCTAAAGCGAATCAAGGCCTCTATTCCAGGTGGTACTTGGCGAGATTGGCCAGAAAATTTGAGATGTGCTTGTCATCAAAAAGAGAGCGGAAAGACATATAGCTCTGTTTATGGAAGGCTTAGTTGGGATCAAATTGGGCCTACAATTACAACTCAATTTTATTGCTATGGAACAGGTAGACACGGGCACCCTGAACAAGATAGAGCACTCTCTCTTCGAGAAGGTGCGTTGCTTCAGTCTTTTCCGCCTACATATAATTTCATTGACCCAGATCGAGATTTTTCGTTTCGAGATATTGCTCGGCACATAGGAAATGCGGTTCCGGTTCGTCTTGGGGAGATCATTGGAGAGTCAATCATCAATCATCTGGCGCTTTATGGTATAGATATTAACTAAGGAGTATTGGCATGGAACACAAATTTACAATGTCCTTAAGTCTTAATGTACTTAATCACCTGGGAATTAATCTGTATAGCAATGTACCTGCTGTCCTCTCTGAAATAGTTGCAAACTCATGGGATGCGGATGCCGAAAATGTTACCATAGCTATTAGTAGCGATGAGATCATCATTGAAGATAATGGTTGTGGTATGACAGTCTCTGATATAAACTCTCATTTTCTCAAGGTTGGTTACCAAAAGCGTGAAGACGAAACCGCATCTTCAAAATTTAAGCGCCGTTTTATGGGCAGAAAAGGTATAGGCAAATTGTCTATGTTTTCGATTGCAAGAGAAGTAGATGTGATTTCAAGAAAGACCGTAGGTGGTGTCATAGAATCCAATGCTCTGCGAATGAATATTGACAAAATTGCTGATTCAATAAAAAATGAAAATATAAATGCAGAACGCGATTACCATCCAGATGTTATTACTGAGGGATACACCCCTCTCGAAAAAGATGGAACAAGAATTGTTTTACGACAGTTGAAGAAAAACATATCCTCATTAACACCTGAATATGTTCGAAAAAGGGTCGCTCGTCGATTTGGGATAATTGGAGCGGAGTACAATTTTTCTGTTGCGGTAAATGGCGAAGAAGTAACCATTAACGACAGGGACTATTACCACAAATTAAGTTATATATGGTATTATGGCGCTGAGAGCCAAAAGTATGCCGACTACTCCACCAAAGCTACGCACAAGGAGCTGCGGGACAATTCAATTACAATCAGCGGGGAAACATACCAGATTACGGGCTGGATTGGAACCGTTGATGTGTCTGGTGACTTAAAAGACGGTGAAGAAAATCTCAACAAAATTGTAATTTTAGTAAGAGGAAAATTAGGACAAGAAGATATTCTTTCGGAATATTCTGAAGGCGGTCTCTATTCTAAGTATAGAAACATCTTTTCAGATTGCTCACCGTTAAGTGCTGTTATTTCAATGGTTTAAGAAGTAGTAAGACGTGGTTGAAAGTGTGGAAATGTAGGTAAGTCATATATTATTCCTATATTATTTCTACATCGACATTCCTACACAGAATACACCCTATTTTATTTTTTCGATTTCTTCCTTCAGCCAGTCGAATTCTCGCTGGGTATAGACCTTTTCGGTGATGTCGGATATCTTGTGACCGACCATGTATTTGATTGCATATTCGTCAATACCGGCTTTCTTTGCGGCCGTGACAAAGTGCTTTCTTCCGTCGTGAGGACGATGCTCCGGGTTAAGATTAAGCTCGTCACGGATCATCTCAAAGCCGGCCTTATAGCGTTGATAGCTCATCATCACAGTCTTGCCGCTGCGCTTGTCTTTGCAGTTGAAGAGATACGGGCTGCCGATTTCTTTGGCTTTATTGTAATGTCGCTCAACGAGGTAGCGAATTTTTGAGTGGATAGGTACGACGCGGTCTTCACCAGCTTCGGTCTTGATGCCGCCTTTGAAAGTGCCATTCTCAAGGTCTACATTGGCAAGCTCAATTAGGCCGAGCTCTTGTGGACGCCATCCAGAATAACACTGAATGAGTATCACATCAACGAAATTCTTATCGTCGACATGCTCCCAGAGCTTTGATATTTCTTCGTCCGTAAAAGGTATGTGCTCTTTCTTGACTTTCTGGATCTCTTTGATCGTTTCGTCAGTCAGCTTGAATGTGCGCGAGTAGTTTCTGTCGACGATCTCATATTCCAGAGCATAGTCAAGCATCAGGTTGAACAAGGACTTGATCTTGTTCTTCATGGATGCGCTGGCGTGCTGCTCTTTCCCTCTGACAATGGCAACACCTTCTTCCATGCAGCCTTTCACATGGCGGGCACGGACATCCATTACTCGCATATCGTAGACAGCCGAGCAATACTTCCAAGCTGAAGTAACGGCTCGTGAACTGCCATCCGATTTGAGCGTCTTGAAATACTCTTCCGACCACTTGTCATAAAGCTCTTTGACGGTGATCGCGGCGCCGAGGTCATAAGGATTCTTATTGTATTCCACGAGCGCTGCATATGCGTCATTATAAGTTGCAAAATATGAGTCAGGCTTGAGCGGTTTGCAAATTGGTTTGCCGTCCTGAGTCTTTCCAACCGTAACCATTGCCCGAAAGGGATTCCGAAGGTTGCGGTTTTTTATTTCGCTGATTTGGCCAAACCCGTTCGGGAGGCGTCTTCGTTTATTGTTTTTGGCTCTCGGTTTTCGCTTTACTGACGGTTTCATTGGATAGCCGCAATGAGGGCATGCCGGAGCCTTGTCGCTTACCTGCAATTCGCATTCAGGGCATTTTACAAGCATTAGTTGCACCTCCATAGTTGATTTGTCCTTTGTAATCATATATTATGGTGTAGGAGTTGTCAAGATATTCCTACACTTTATTTTTTGATGGAGCGATGTATATGATTACAAATGATGTATCAACCTGCCCCAAATGCGGCGGCGATTTGAAATACTATGACCGTGTTACTCGGATTGTACGGACGAAAGGAAGAAAGACCTGGAAAATCCCCATGCGGCGGCTTCAATGCACTCGCTGCGGTTCCGTACATAGAGAGCTTCCCGAACTGATATTTCCGTACAAACAGTACGAGGCTGAAGTCATCATCGGTGTTTTGGAGGGCTTCATTACCTGCGAAACCATCGGCTTTGAGGACTATCCCTGCGAAATGACGATGGTCCGATGGCAAGCTCAGGACTGGACCACCGAGGTTGTTTTAACAAAGCGCAGTTGCTAACTTAGAATAGCCGTTGAAAGGAGGTAAACGCCAATGAACGAGCAAGAGTTCCCTCAGGGGTCTGTCCCCGTGGCTGTTGCGGCCCGTGTGTATGGCAAAGATGCTTCATGGGTCCGCGCCGGCATCGTCTCAGGGTGGCTCCCGATTGGCAAAGCCACTCGCAGCGGAAAATTAGTCACCACCATCGAGGAGATGGATTCACGCTACGGCCGTATCAACTTTTACATCTCCCCAAAGCGTCTCTACGAGGAGACAGGATTTTTGTGGAAAGGAGAACGACAATAATGGCAACGGAAATCCGTCCGGAGCTGTCTGAGAAAAATCCGTACTGGATTGGCAAGCACCGGTATTACGAACTGAAGCATTTCTGCCTTCAGTATCCGATTTGGAAGAAAGCCTATAATGCTCTGCTTGGCCTGAGCAGCCGTCCGAACGACCTTGATATTTTTGTCAAGAGTGGCCAAGTACGGAGCGATCCAACTGCAAGGTGTGCGGAATCTCGTGTATCCTTTGCCAAACGGATGGAACTGGTCGAGCAAGCTGCCATTGGTACGGACGGTGACCTCTATCCTTATATTTTGCGAGGGGTCACAGAGGGTCTGTCCTACAATGCCTTGAAAATGCAGTACGCCATTCCATGTTGCCGCGAGGTCTACTACAACTTGTATCGACGATTCTTCTGGCTGCTGAGTAAGGAGCGTGATTGAGATGCGGATTGTGAATGTGGCGGTCAGGCAGTGTTACCGCTTCAACTGCCCAAATTGCGGGAGCAAGCTGGAAGCTGACAGTGACGAGCTGGTCGATGTCGGCGGAAAGACCAGTCGGTTCTGGTGTCCTGTATGCCGAGAGGAAAGATACATTCCATGGTCTTCTCTGAGAAAACGGACGGTCTACGAGGACAGTTCCGCAGATTAAGCAAACCCCTTTATGGAAGGGAGTGTTTTTCTATGGACACTATGTTTGAAAATTTAGATTTTCGGTTTGATAAGGAAAATAACGACGAACGACCTTTTATGATTGCTTGTAAAGATCGAGAAATCATGGATGGGGAACGTTGGGTGCTGGTATCTTTATCGACCGATGAAGCAAAAAGATTACTCAAGTATCTTGAAGAACACATTGCAAAATAAAGAAGATTGAGCCGTTGTCAGCGGCTCTTTCTTTTTTTATATTTTCCGGCACGCGGGTAACTGGATCAGATGCTAAATTGGTATCTGGAAAATTGCCCGGGGTAAAAATCTGAAAAATCATTTTGGAGGTATGACATGGAACTCATCATTGGCATTGTTGTCGGCATTATCATCGGACTTGTAGTCGGAACGCTTATATTTCGGCGAAGGTACATCCCCGTCGGCGATCTTCGGATCGACCGTTCTGACCCGACGAGCGAACCATTTCTGTTTCTCGAATTGGGCACAGATGTGCGAACTATTTCTGGCATGAAAACCGTCACACTCAATGTTCGCAACGAGAATTTCCTCCCGCACGAATAACACCCCCTATTATGGAGCCAACTTATTGAAAGGAGAAATGCAATATGGCAGAAATCAAGAAATTGCTGGATGATGCAATCGAAACCGAGATCAACAATCTAAACTCGGCATCTAACAAAGACGAGAAATCGGAGGTCATCAAGAACCTTGCAGCACTGCACAAGCTCCGTATCGAAGAGATCAAAACGGAAACTGAAATCGAGGAAAAGTCGGAGCGTCGGGCCATGGATAAAGCAGCCCATGACGAAGACGCGACACTGAAAGCGTTTCAGCTTGACGAGAATACGCTCGATCGGTACGCGAAGATTGGCATTGCTGCGGCGGAACTTGTATTGCCGCTGATGTTCTACGGCGTTTGGATGAGTAGAGGACTGAGATTCGAGGAAACGGGGACATTTACATCCCAGACATTCAAGAATCTGTTCAATCGCTTCAAGCCTACTCGAAAGAGTTGAGCCAACAGCGTTGAGAGTCGTGTAAAAAACACGCTCTCTTCGCTTTTTTCGTAGATTTTGCAGGGTGCTTTATGGAAAGGAGATACCGAAGAGCTCTTTATATCTCTCGACTTAATACCGGGGGTACTGTATAATAGCAGCTACTTCCAGATTAACAGGAGGTAATGAAAGTGCGCAGAAAAGGTAGAAAGGTTATTAAACCGGCAGGTAGTGAATTGATGGACTACCTGAATAAGGGATACGCCATCTGCAACAAGTGCGGAGCGGTGATGGATCGGAAAGAAGATCCTGAAGGCGGATGCGATATTTATGCCTGCCCGTCCTGTGGATGGGAAATTGAGGAATTGGATTATGAGTACGAGAGTGCAGACGAAATGGAACTCGGACTCGATGAAAGAGGCGACGAGTATCTGATCTTCAGGGACGACGTGCCGCCCGCAGGTTGTAAAGCTTGCGGTGGTCCCTACCCTTACTGCAAAGCGTCATGCAAAATGTTTGACGACTAAAGCATTATCAACGGAGGAAAGTCCTGTAACAAGGGCTTTCTTCTTTTTGTTTTGGAGATAAAGATGCGATATCACTATGAAAAGCCTACAATTTATCTGTCGATGTACGGAAAGCGTTATATTTGCGACCATCCGGTCTACGATAGCTGCACCCTGTTTGAAATAGGAGATAAAGGCCTTGCTGTGATCCAACAGCGGTATGATGACGAAACCAAGTCCACATTCTGGACAGAGGTGGATGCATGGCTGACCGATGCCCTCTATGTTCACCCGAAATTCAAGGAATTCTTTGATGAACGGGCCGGAACTTGTACGAACGGGCTCTGGCCCACCGTAACGATTCGGCAAATCATGTGGGCGCTGAAAATGAAGCCTTTGCAAAAGCAACGTTGGGAAACAGTCTTCGACCGCCGTGATATTTAGCGCCAATCCAGCAGCCCCTATTATGGATACCAATACCTATGAAAGGGGTTAGGAGTATGGATGAGATGAAGATTCAATCAAAATTCATGACAGGACTTGTATCGAGGATCGTAAAGAAGGTACTTCGGACAAAATTGGGCTGTGAAGTAGATATTCAGCTCAATGAGTTCCGGACGACAGTCATTGATGATAAGACTCATGTCCATCTGGATTTGGATGCGGACCTTACGAAAGAAGAACTTAACAAACTATTGAAGACTATTGGAATCTGAGGAATTGAGCCGTTTTATGCGGCTCTTTTCTTTTTCCGCAGATTTTGCAACTCATATTATGGAGAAACAGTTAGCTCAGTGGTAGAGCGCTTCACAAAACCAGTGAAGAGGTGATCGGTTCGAGTCCGATACTGCTTCTTTACTTTTTATTTTGGATGAAAGGAGAAAGCATGAACATCGAGCAATTTGAACTGATCTTGTGCGACATGTACACCATGGATGCATGGTCGCCTCCGCTTATCTGGAAGTGGAAAAAAGAGTTCAAGGAGGCAAGCATAAAACAGTGGGCGATCAGAGAGCTTGAGAACTACATTCGCAAGCGGCTCCATCATCGCTCCGATGGATCGGTCGACGAATTTATCAGATTCACAAACGAGTTCGCCATGAAGATGGCTCGCTATTCAAATCACTCAGGAGAGAACCAAGAAATGCATGAGATCTTTCAAACTGCCAGTTCGGTCGCTGCTGATATTTTAGATCTCTTAAATGCCATGAAATGAAAGGAGAATTCAGATGAAACTTGACCCTAAGATCGGTAGGAGCTTAAAGAAGGCGTCTCCCACCATTCTGACATGCATCGGAGCCGTTGGCGTTGTGGCAACCGCGGTTCTGGCTGTCAAGGCAACTCCGAAGGCGGACGGTCTTATCAAAGCCGACAGCAGGCGAAATCACGACGGTAACCCTTATGCTGCAACAAAGCTCGAAGCCGTCAAATCCTGCTGGAAATGCTACATACCGGCTGCGGCCACGGGCGTCGCTACGATCATCTGCATCTTTGGGGCGAATACCCTCAATAAGAAGCAGCAGGCGTCTCTTGCCAGTGCCTATGCGCTTGTGAACCGTTCTTATTCCGACTATAAGCGAAAATTGAAGGAACTGTATGGCGAAGACGCTCACAAAAAGATCATGGAGTCCATCGCCGCGGAGAAAAGCAGTATGCCGCCTATTACGGCTACCGGAGGCTTCTCCAACTCATCTTTGGAGTTTGAAGATGCCAACGAGGAACAGCGGCTCTTTTATGACAGTTTCTCCAAAAGATATTTTCAGGCGACCATCAGCCAAGTTCTGCAAGCGGAGTATCACATCAACAGGAATATGGTTCTCGGCGCGTTCGTAACTCTGAACGATTTCTACGACTTCCTTGGAATAAGCCATGTCGAAGGCGGAGATGTTGTTGGCTGGTTGCTGTCTGATAGCATGTACTGGATCGACTTCGATAACTCGAAGGCTATGGTTGATGATGGACTGAACGGAGAGATTCCGTGTTATGTCGTCGATGCTGAGTTCGGCCCTCAACCAGAATCTGCGTGGGACTATTGATTTCCCGCAAAAACTACATCGCCTATTATGGAAAGGAGGTCATGCTTTATGAACCAGAGAAATATCTTTAAGCTTCTGTCCCTTGCGGGAGTCGTCCTTGGCGGGATAGGAACATTGTTATCCGGCTGGGCCGACAACAAGGAGCAGGAAGCAATTATCGAGGAGAAGGTAAACGAAGCACTTGCTGCCAGAAACGAAGAGGAAGAGTCCTAAACAGGGCTCTTCTCTTTTTTCGAGGTGAACTCATGACAAATGATACGGCCGTACAAGCATTTCTTGACTATCTCAACGAATCGGATGAACCCGAAATCTATTGGCCACGCCATCACTTTGAAGAATCTTGCTTTTCGAGATGGGCGGCAGGGGAGATGATCGAGGCAATTATGGATCATCCTATGGAAGATCCGGAAGATGTGATCGAGGAGTTCACCATAAAAATGGTGCTTTTCTCATCAATAGCAGATGGTACGGATGAAGGTCGGATATTTTCGATTGCCGCTGATTTCGCCAATGAATGCTTGACACTATTTAGAGAGGAGAACTCAAATGACAAAACAAACCATCATCGAAGCGTTGAAAAGCGCCCAGAAGTCAATGAAAAAGCACAGCCCTGAGATCCTCACCGGCATCGGAATTGCCGGGATGATCGCCACCACTGTATCTGCCGTTCGAGCAACGCCCAAGGCTTTGCAGCTCATCGACGCCAGAGAAATCAAGGAAAATCGGCGTCTGAGCAACAAGGAGATCGTTGCCACCACATGGAAGTGCTATGTTCCGGCTGCTGTTACAGGCGTGCTGTCCACAGCCTGCCTTGTAGGCGCCAGCTCTGCAAATCTTCGACGCAACACTGCCCTTGCAACGGCTTATTCCATCTCCGAAACGGCTCTCAAGGAGTACAAAGAGAAGGCTGTTGAGGTAGTCGGCGAGAAAAAAGAGCAGGCGATCCGTGATGCAGTTGCCAAGGAGACGCTCACGAAACACCCTCTTGGCGAACGCGAGGTCATCATTACCGGAGGTGGTGATATTCTCTGCTTCGACCCCCTTACAAACCGATATTTCAAGTCCGATCGCGACCGCCTGATGCGTGCTATGAATGAACTGAACAAACGAATGCGCGACGAGATGCGTGTTTCGCTGAATGATTTCTACGATGAGATCGGTCTGAGCGAGGCTGAGGTCGGAGAGCATCTCGGGTGGGACATTGACAACGGAAAAGGCTACATAGACCTCGATTTCAGCACACAGTTGGCTGATGATGGAACGCCTTGCCTTGTCGTCGGTCACAACCACCCGCCTATTTACCTTTGGTAAGCGCAGATTTTGCATCTCCTATTATGGAGAACCAAACAACAAAAATTACTTTTGAAAAGGAGAATTTTACTATGGAAGACAAGAAAATGAACGAGATCGAGGAAATCGAAGCTACGGAAGTCGACGAGACTCAGGACAGCTCTAATGCTGGTGCCCTGCTCGCCGGTGTCATCGGAGGTTTCATTGCTTACGCTGTGATTGGCGGGGCGAAGAAGCTGCGGGTGATCATCGAAGAGAAGGTCGCTGCGAAGAAGCTGGCGGAAGCCGCTAAGACCGACAAGGCCGAAATCGACTCGGCAGATGAGGATTCCGAGGAAAACTAAGAAAAGTAAATTGCGGAGTTCTACAAGGGAGAGTGCCAATAACAGGGCGCTTTCCCTTTTTTCTTTTTATCAAATTTTGGAGGTGCACTAATGCCTGAATATCCTGATAACTCGCATAGCGCGAGAGAAAACACAAGTCCTCCCTCCAAACGGGTGGAGAAAGTCGTCAACGGCACAGCAAAGACCCGAAAGCAGAGCGAGGTCAAGAAATTTGCCGGAATATTCATGCCCGATGAAGTTGGTGATGTTAAAACCTTCATCATCACGGATGTCGTTATCCCCGGTTTGAAGAACGCCATTGCCGATGTTGTCAGCATCGTTCTCTTTGGTGAAGCTGGACGCATCGGCACTCGGAAAAACGCCGGTTCAAAGGTATCGTATCAGCGATACTACGATGACCCTCGCAGAGATGACCGCAGGAACTACAATCAGCGGCCAAGACCTGTCTCCGGGTTTGAGTTCGACGACATCATTTTCGACAACCGTGGAGATGCAGACCTCGTCCTCGACCAGTTGGAATCTGCTATTGCCAACTATGGCATGGCCAGCGTGCTGGATCTCTATGACCTCGCCGGACTTACTTGCCAGAATTACATGGCTGATAAGTACGGCTGGACTGATATTCAGAGTGCCAGAGTTGCCAGAACGAGGGACGGCTACATCTTGCAGCTTCCCAGAGCAATCCAAATCACCTAAAAAGAGGTGCAGTCATGTACGGATATTTTGTCTCAAGCGGGTACAGAGGCTTCGTCGACGGAACATGGATGCTGTTCCCGACTGAGTCCGAGTATTACGAATACATGAAAGAGCTCGAAAACTGAGCTGAAAACTACAATTAAGAAAGGATTTATTACCATGAAAGCTAATGAAATCATGACTTCCGCAAAGCGTACCTTCTCCAAGGTCGGCTTTGGGCTCCAGAAGAAGAGCCCCGAAATTCTTGTCGGCATCGGCATCGTAGGTGCTGTTGCAAGTGCCGTTCTGGCCTGCAAGGCTACCACCAAGGCAGGTGCCATCGTTGAGGAGTCTAAGAACTCTCTCGCTGATATTCGTGAGGCCAAGGAAAACGGCGTCACCAAGGCTGGTGAGTCCTACTCCGAAGAGGATCACAAGAAAGATCTCGCCATCGCCTATGTTCAGACTGGCGTGAAGTTCGCAAAGCTGTATGCCCCTGCGGTCATGCTCGGTGCAGCTTCTATCACCAGCATTCTCGCAAGCCACAACATCATGAAGAAGCGCAATGTCGCTCTGGCGGCTGCTTACGCTGCTGTTGATAAGTCCTTCAAGGATTATCGTGACCGCGTAATCGAGCGTTTCGGCGAGCAGGTTGAAAAGGAGCTGCGCTACAACATCAAGGCGCAGGAGATCGAAGAGACCGTCACGGACGACAAGGGCAAGGAAAAGAAGGTCAAGCAGAATGTGAATGTCGCAGACGAGAACTGGAATGGCTCTGACTACGGCCCTTACGCAAAGGTGTTTGATGATACTCACTCCGATTGGAAGCAGGACCCTGAAATGAACCTCTTCTATCTGCGTGCTCGTCAGGCTCAGGCGAATGATATGCTCAAGTCCCAGGGTCACCTCTTCCTGAACGAAGTTTACGATATGCTCGGTTTCAAGCGCACCAAAGCCGGCGCTGTTGTCGGTTGGATCTATGACGACAAGAAGCCTTACGGCGACAACTTTGTTGATTTCGGTACGACCGAGATTCGTCGTTACGATGCTGATTCGGACGAGTACAAGCGCGCGTTCATTCTGGACTTCAATGTTGTCGGTGACATCACTTCCAAGATCGTCGACCACCAGAATGACTACCTTGCGTGAGGACAAGCCGATGAAAAAATTGCTTATTTGCCTTCTTATCTTCGTCGGGGCGATTTTCATATCCTGTAACTTTGTGATAAATGCAACGACGACCAAAACGGTTCCGGAACAGCCTACGATTCAGACGGAACCTCTCTCTCTGATCGTCGAGGCATCTGCTCCGTCCACTGATATTTTACTGGAGGAAGAGCCTGCACCCACTCCCGAACAAGAGCCTTTGGCTACGAGGGAGGAGATTGAGCTTCTTGCTCTCTGCGCTATGGCGGAAGCCGAGGGAGAATGCGAGCAGGGCCAGCGACTGGTCATTGACAGCGTTCTCAATCGTGTAGATGATCCGCATTTCCCGGACACGATCTCTGAGGTCATCTGGCAGAAAAACCAGTATGCAGGTATGTACGGCGACCGTATTACCCGCTGCTATGTTATGGATGAGCTGGTAAAACTCGTTGAAGAAGAACTGGAAAATCGTACCGACTACGATGTCGTATTCTTCAATGCGGGCCATTATAGCGACTATGGAGTTCCTATGTTCCAAGTCGGCAACCATTACTTCTCAAGCTATGATTAAAAGGAGGAACAATTATGAAGAAGATCTTGCTTTCCCTGCTCTCTTATACCCTGGCGACTATGTCCGGCCTCTGCCTGGTGGGCGGAGCAGCAGTCCTCAGCTACAAGGAGTGACTGACATGGAGGGAATTGCGAATTTCATTTCCATGCTCGACTATGTTCTTGACACAAAGCGTAAGCGTCACATCACCGGAGGATTGCTGTTGAGTGGCGCTTTACTCTTTGGCGGTCTGGCTATGACCGTCATGAGCATCCGAGATGACGAGGAGGACGAAGATGAGTAAAGCATCTACCGGCTTTGCCTTTGTGGCAGGCCTTACTATCGGCGCAGCAGGCGCCTGGTACTATCTGAAGGATAAGTACGCAAAACTCGCCGAGGAAGAGATTGCCTCGGTCAAAGCAGCATACGCCAAGCGTGAGAAACCGACAACGGAAGAAAAAACTGTCTCGCTTGTAAATGCCGCCAAGAACATGGATAAGGGTAGCATTACCGAGTACACTCAGCGTTTGCAGGAGGCTGGTTATAAGGACTACTCCAGAACAATCGACGAGAAGCCCTCGGGAACACCAGGTGAAGTTCCGTATGTCATCTCTCCTGATGAATTCGGAGAACTTGAAGACTATACGAAAGTTAGCCTGACCTACTTCGCCGATGGCGTCTTGGCTGATGAGTGCGGCGAAATCGTTGATGATGTGGAGGAAATCATCGGCGATGGGCTGGACCACTTTGGCGAATACGAAGACGATTCGGTGTTCGTAAGGAGTGATGCAAAGCGCTGTGACTATGAGATTCTCAAGGATCTGCGTGATTTCAGCGACTTCAAGAAGAAAAACTTTCCTCCGAATAATGACGAGGAGGTCTGACCTTGACCAAAAGCGAGCTTAATGATCCATATTTCGAGTGGATGTACCGGCTCGTGGTCGACGACCGATATTCTAATAAGTCCTATCGGCGACTGTTCTATAAGCTCCACGACACGGAGTTTACGTACACGATTCCGATGGACGGCAACCGGGCCGAGGATGGCATCGAGCTTAGGTATCGGTTCGGTCGCGAGCAAGGCTATCGTGATGCTGTAATTGCCAACTGCCTTGATATTCGGCCTTGCAGCATCCTTGAAATGATGATCGCCCTTGCCATTCGATGTGAAGAACACATCATGGAAGACCCTGATATTGGCAACCGCACCGGACAGTGGTTCTGGAGTATGCTTGTCAGTTTAGGCCTTGGTTCCATGAGCGATGTTCGGTTTGATCCTGTTCGGGTCGACGAGATTCTCGACCGTTTTATGGATCATGACTACGCACCGGATGGTAAGGGCGGTCTGTTCACAATCCGTAACCCTCGGTTTGATATGCGGTCTATGGAAATCTGGTATCAGATGAATTGCTATCTTAACGAGATCATCAGAGAAGGGAGTTTAACATGAATACGATCACGCATGATATTTTCGTGACGGTCATGCCGTCTAAGAATTTCTGCAAGCAGATGCAGAGGCAGGCCCGCAGCACGAAGATGTTCAAGTTGATTGCGGTAGGGGCGATTGTTCTTTCCGCAGCAACCGAGGTGGAGCGCAGGAAGCTGGAGGAGCAGGTCTATCAGCTCTCTGTTCGAGTAAAGAAGTTGGAGCACAGCGAAGGAGAGTAATCAATGTTAGACTTCTTGGTGATTGCAACGCGCAGTGGCAAGCGTGGTATCATCGAGATCTATCCCAAGTTTATCATCAAGAAAAGCAGCGACCTCATGATTAGAGGCGGCGATTTCTACGCTATCTGGATTGAGGAACGGGGATTGTGGTCGACTGATGAACAGGATGCGGTTGACCTGATCGACCGCGAACTGGACCGATACGCCGAGGAAAACTGTAAGCGTTTTGATGACAATTATCGAGTCATGCACATGTGGGACGCGGAAACCGGAATGATCGACACCTGGCACAAATACTGCCAGAAGCAGATGAAGGACCAGTTCCATATGCTCGACGAGAAACTGATATTTTCAAACAGCAAAACGGGGAAAAAGGACTATGCCAGCAAGATGCTGAATTATCCGCTTGAGCAGGGTGAGGCGAACTCTTATGACAAGCTCATGAGTGTTCTGTACTCTCCTGCCGAGCGGCACAAAATCGAATGGGCCATTGGTTCGGTCGTGTCCGGTGACTCCAAGAGGCTGCAAAAGTTCATGGTGCTTTATGGTGCCGCTGGTACTGGTAAGTCCACGGTGCTCAACATCATTCAGCAGCTCTTTGATGGTTATTACTCTGTATTCGATGCTAAGGCTCTCGGTTCTTCAAGCAATGCATTTGCGCTGGAGGCGTTCAAGACGAACCCGTTGGTTGCCATTCAACATGATGGTGACCTATCCCGTATTGAGGATAACACGAGACTTAACAGCCTTGTTTCGCATGAGCTGATGACAGTCAACGAGAAGTTCAAATCAACTTACGCCAACCGTTTTAAGGCTTTCCTCTTTATGGGCACAAACAAACCGGTTCGTATTACGGACGCTAAATCCGGTCTGATTCGACGTTTGATTGATGTTTCCCCAACAGGAGATAAGGTCGAGCCGAACGAGTACAAGACCATCATGAAGCACATCCCGTTTGAACTTGGCCCGATTGCTTACCACTGTCAAGAGGTCTATCTGGAAGATCCCGCTTACTACGACGGTTATATTCCGATTGCTATGTTGGGGGCCTCCAATGACTTCTACAACTACATCGTTGATTCCTACCCTGTCTTCAAGCGTGAAGACGGAACGTCCCTCAAGGCTGCTTGGGAGATGTATAAGACCTATAATGAGGAAGCAAAGGTCTCGTACCCCCTCAGCCAGCGAGCATTCAAGGAAGAGTTGAAGAACTATTTCCATGACTACACAGAGCGCTTCAGTATGGAAGATGGCACTCGTGTTCGGAGCTATTACAGTGGCTTCAGAACTGAAAAATTTGAAGAGCAGACCATCATTGATAAGCCGGAGCCCACAACTCGGCTGATTCAGTTTGATGGAACAGTATCCGCATTCGACAAAGATTGTGCGGATTGTCCTGCTCAATATGCCACATCTAAAGAAACGCCCTCGCAGAAATGGGAAAAAGTCACGAAGACTCTTTCGCAGTTGGATACCTCTAAACTCCACTATGTCAAGGTGCCTGAGAACCATATCGTCATCGACTTTGATATTCCGGACGAGAACGGCAACAAGTGCTTTGACCTGAACCTGACGGAGGCGAGCAAGTGGCCTCCTACATATGCCGAGGTCAGCAAGGGTGGTCAGGGTATCCATCTACATTATATTTACACCGGCGATCCGACAAGGCTGAGCCGTATCTATGACGACCATATTGAGGTGAAGGTCTTCACTGGAAAAAGCTCGCTGCGCCGGAAACTCACTAAGTTCAACAACCTACCTATTGCAACCATAAGCTCTGGGTTACCATTGAAAGGAGAAAGCAGCATGGTAAACAACAAGGTGGTTCAGAGCGAGAAAGGGCTTAGGGTTCAAATCAAGAGAAATCTCAACAAGGAGATCCACCCTGCAACTAAGCCCAGTATCGACTTTATCCACAAGATTCTGACGGATGCGTATGAAAGCGGCATGGTTTACGATGTTACCGATATGCGCAATGCCGTCCTGGCCTTTGCCGCCAACAGCACCAATCAGGCAGAGTATTGCATCAAGCTCGTTAACAAGATGCCGTTCAAATCTGCCGATGCCGCCCCTGCGGCCAAGAACGAAACCGCTGACCTCGTCTTTTATGATGTCGAGGTGTTTCCGAACCTTTTCCTCGTGAACTGGAAGTTTGCAGGAAGCACACAACCTGTGGTTCGGATGATCAACCCGACCTCTGAAGACATCGAGGGCCTGATGAAGTTCCGACTCATCGGCTTCAACTGCCGGCGGTATGATAACCACATTCTTTATGCTCGCTTGATGGGCTATACCAATGAGCAGCTTTACAACCTGTCTCAGCGGATCATCGGCAGCGAAAAGAAATCCAAGAGCAACAACTGCTTCTTTGGCGAAGCCTATAATGTCTCTTACACTGATGTTTACGACTTCTGCTCGAAAAAACAGAGCTTGAAGAAGTGGGAGATCGAACTCGGCATCCACCATCAGGAGCTTGGCCTTCCGTGGGACCAGCCTGTTCCGGAGAGCATGTGGCAGAAGGTTGCCGAGTATTGTGACAATGATGTCATTGCTACGGAGGCGGTATTCAATGCCCGTAAGGCTGACTTCATAGCTCGTGAGATCCTGGCCGATGTGGCTGGAATGACCGTCAACGATACCACGAACACTTTGACCGCAAAGATTATCTTCGGCGGAAACAAGAAGCCGCAGGATCAGTTCAATTACCGCGACATGGGCGATGTCAGTCAGATTTGCAGCATGGACGATCTGCCGTTCAAGTTTGGGCCGGAAGAATATGACAACTATACTGCGTTTGACAAGAAAGACCGTCCGATCTTCCCTGGTTACAAGTTCGACAAAGGCAAGTCTACTTATCGCGGCGAAGAAGTTGGCGAGGGTGGCTATGTCTATGCCGAGCCTGGTATGTATGGAAATATCGCTCTGCTGGATATTGCTTCTATGCATCCCTCAAGCATCATCGCAGAAGATCTCTTCGGGCCGGTCTATACGAAACGGTTTCGTGAGATCCGTGATGCTCGTGTTGCTATCAAGCATAAGGAGTTCGACAAGGCCCGCAAGATGCTGAACGGTGCTTTGGCTAAGTACCTGACGGACGAGAGTGCCGCCGATGCTCTGGCGCAGGCGCTGAAAATCGCCATCAACTCCGTTTACGGACTGACTTCGGCCAGCTTTGAGAACCCGTTCCATGACAACCGCAACAAAGATAATATCGTCGCCAAGCGTGGAGCCCTGTTTATGATCAACCTCAAGCACGAGGTTCAGAAACGGGGCTTTGTTGTTGCTCACATCAAGACGGACTCTATCAAGATCCCCGATGCTACGCCTGAGATCATTCAGTTCGTCATGGACTACGGTAAGATGTACGGTTATATTTTCGAGCACGAAGCGACTTATGATCGCATGTGCCTCGTCAACAACGCCGTTTATATTGCCAAGTACAAGGATGGTAAACACGCCGGTGAGTGGACAGCCACGGGCACTCAGTTCCAGATCCCGTATGTCTTCAAGAAGCTCTTCTCGCATGAGGAGATCACCTTCGAGGATATGTGCGAGACGAAGTCTGTTACAGGGGCGCTCTATCTGGATATGAATGAGAGCCTGCCTGATGTGAGTGCTTTGGAGGATGAGTATGCTAAGTTGTGGAAAAAGATTTCCGATACAACGAAGCTGAATGAGCCAATGGAGGCAGAATGTGCTCGTATCGAGGAACTTACAACTGAAATCGAGAAAGGTCATGACTATGTCTTTATTGGACGAGTCGGACAGTTCTGCCCCATCAAACCCGGCTGTGGCGGCGGTCTTCTGTGTCGCGAGTCCGTTGACAAAAAGACTGGCGAAAAGAAGTACGATGCCGCCGTTGGAACGAAAGGCTATCGCTGGCTTGAGTCTGAAATGGTCAAGGAACTCGGAAAGGAAGACTGCATTGACCGGAGATACTATGATGCTCTCGTTGATGCTGCGGCCACTGATATTTCCAAGTATGGTGATTTCGAGTGGTTCGTTTCCGAAGATCCGTATGTTTCTGACACACCGCCTTGGTTCGGTCCCGGCGAACCCCACGAAGAAGACAGTACACCGTTTGATGTGAGGTAATTCTATGGAGAAAAGCTTCACTAAAAACGGTGCTCGTTGGTTTACTTGCAGGCGATGTGGGCTGAGAAACTGCGAGAACATTTATCGGTGGAAAAAGAAGCCGCAGCCTATGAAAAACATCTGCACCCCCTGCATTGAAAAAGAGGAACTGACACACAAGGAAGCTCGTGAACGAGCCCATTATAGTCCATTCCAATATCCATTTTAACAGTTGAGAGGAGTCTTAATTATGAGTCGTAAAGCTACTGACAACATCATCATCGAAAACGCCCGCATTATCTTCCGGAACTTTTCCGGTAAGGAGGACAAGTACAACCGTGCCGGTGATCGAAATTTCTGCGTTATCATCGAGGACCACAACGATGCTCAGCGTCTGATCGAAGACGGCTGGAATATCCGCGTGATGCCTCCCCGCGAGGAAGGTGACGAGCCTCGCCACTATCTCCAGGTCGCGGTGAGCTTCAAGAACTTCCCGCCCAAGGTCGTCATGGTCACCCGCCGCAAGCAGACGCCTCTCGATGAGGAGTCCATCGGCGCGCTCGACTTTGCCGAGATCAGCAATGTGGATCTTATTATCCGCCCCTATAACTGGATCATCCAGGAGGGCACCAAGAACGAGAAGAGCGGTGTGAAGGCCTACCTCAAGACGATGTATGTCACCATTGAGGAGGATGAGTTCGCCGAGAAGTATGCTGCGAGCGAGTATCCGCAGGAATAAGCATTGCGGGGACGCTGGTTAGGAGGTAGCCGGCGTCCCTTTAACTTTTTGAAAGGAGGACCCCATGCCTTTCTGGAAACCTAAGAAAAAGAAGAAAGCGGTTCATAAGGCGAAACCGGCTAAGTCGCTCCCAAAGTATGAGCCAAAGCCGTTCATTCCGCCTGAGATACCGAAAATTGATATTTCAGCAAATCAGCAAAAAGAGTCACAAAAGCCAGCTCCGAAAAAAGCTTCCTCGCCAAGGGCGGACGACAAGAAGTATTTCATCGAGACATTCAACAAGCTCGTGTCCGAGCGAAATCGACCGTGGGACATTTGGAAGGACTTCGTTCTGATGACGGCCTGCGCATTCTCCAATGCTGTTGATAAGACACATTATGATGAGCGAGAAGACCGTTATCTGAAAGCCATCGCCAAGTACCGCAAAGAAGAGCAGGCGTTATTCCCGGAGCTTCTTGCCGAAATGACGGTCGCGTTGGAGAAAAATCCGGACCAGGACTTTCTTGGTGAAGTCTATATGCGGATGAGACTCGGAAGTGACGAACTCAAACAGATATTTACCCCTTACAATGTTTGTCGCCTCATGGCGCTTGCGACGATGGGTAATGTTGTAGAACAGGTCGAAAAAACCGGCTTTATCACAGTTCACGATGATTGCTGCGGAGGCGGCGCAACTTTGATAGCTGCTGCTAATGTGGCACGAGATGACCTTGAAAAGGCCGGCTTGAACTTCCAGAACCATATTCTCTTCTCGGCTCAGGACATCGAGGAAACAGTTGCGCTCATGTGCTACATCCAGTTATCGCTCCTCGGCGTCGCCGGATTCGTCAAGGTTGGTAATTCTCTTACCGATCCAATTAGAAACGGCGACTCCTTAGAGAACTACTGGTTTACACCTATGTACTTCAGTGATGTCTGGCATACTCGTCGAGTCATCAACCAAATGATGAATATTTTGCGAGAGGAGCGTGAAAGCGATGACCATTAAAGATTTTGACGCGAAAAAAGTCATCCTTGAAGACCGATACAAAAGCGATGAGTACGAGACGATGACTCTCTACTTTATCGCGCCAAAAGAATGGCTCGACAGTCTCTATCCCGATGCTGTTCACACCGAAATAAGCGTTGAGTATCCGCTGAATTGTCCTGAAGCTTCTGCGGCAACCGTAATGGTATCTCCGACAAGAGATCTCGGAGAGGACGGATATGAGGACTATGACTGGAGTGACCTTGAGCTGCCTCTTTCAGATATTGAAGCGTTAATCGGGATGGCTAAGTCATGAGCATCAGTCTGTACGATCATCAGTGCAGCGCCCTTGAAAAAATGAAGAACGGTTGTATCCTGTGCGGCGGGGTCGGTTCCGGTAAATCCAGAACTGCCCTCGCTTATTACTATCTTCAGCAGGGCGGAAATCTTGACATTCCTGATGCGCCGATGAAAAATCCGCTTGATATTTACATCATCACCACGGCGCGCAAACGGGATACCTGTGAATGGGAGGACGAGTTAGCTCCTTTCCTGCTCTCCACTCACGAGGACTGCAATTACTACAAGAACAAAGTTGTCATCGACTCGTGGAACAACATTGCCAAATACAAAGATGTGAAAAACAGCTTCTTTATATTTGACGAGCAGCGTGTCGTCGGTTACGGAGCTTGGACAAAAGCATTCCTGAAAATCGCCAAGGCTAATAAGTGGATATTGCTCTCCGCTACCCCTGGGGATACCTGGCAGGATTACATCCCCGTCTTTATCGCGAATGGGTTCTATCGGAACAAGACCGACTTCATCGACCAACATGTAGTTTATGATTGGAGATCGAAGTATCCAAAGGTTGACCGGTATCTCAACACCGGACGACTGATCCGTTTGCGCAATCGCATTCTCGTGACGATGGAGTTCGAGCGGCATACCACATCGCATCATCAGGATGTACCCGTTTCCTACAACATTCCGCTTTACAAAGATATTTCCAGAAATCGCTGGAATCCATGGGAAGATCGACCCATTGAAACGGCTTCGGAACTTTGTATGAACTGGCGCCGTGTTGTAAATTCGGACGAGTCCCGCAGTGTGGCTGTGCTCGAAATCATGGAGGATCATCCAAAAGTCATCATCTTCTACAATTTCGATTACGAGCTTGATATTCTCAAAAACCTCGGCTATCCCGATGGAACTGAGGTCGCTGAGTGGAACGGGCACAAACATCAGGAGATCCCGACTGGCGATAAATGGGTCTATCTCGTGCAGTACACGGCCGGCTGTGAGGGCTGGAACTGCATCACCACTGATACGATCATCTTCTACTCGCAGAACTATTCCTATAAGGTCATGGTTCAGGCTTCCGGACGGATCGACCGTCTGACGACGCCGTTCAGCGACCTTTATTACTTCCATCTAAAGAGCTTTTCCGGCATTGATCTGGCAATCAGCAAGGCACTCAAGGAGAAGAAGAACTTCAATGAGGGTCGCTTTGTTGGGTGGTCTACTGCACCGATGCCGAAAGCCGCATGACATGAAAAGGAGAAATCATGGATAACGCAAAAATTATTGCTGTCGACTTCGATGGCACTTTGGTTGAAAACAAATGGCCTGAGATCGGTGCGCCGATTGAAAAAAACATCGCCAAGGTTAAGGCCGAACAGGACGCTGGCGCCAAAATCATTCTTTGGACGAATCGAGTTGGCGAACCTTTGGAAAAAGCGCTTGCATTTTGTGAGGCGCAGGGCATCCATCTCGATGCGGTTAATAAGAATCTTCCCGAAATCATCAAAGCATTTGGGACCGACTGCCGGAAGATCTTCGCCAATGAATATTGGGATGACCGTGCAGTGCCTATGTCTGAGAAGGATATCGGAGAATTCTCTGACGGCTTCCACACCTTCAACTCCCTCTACCATCAGCGGCTTATCCTTTTCGCAGCTCTGGTGAATACCTTCCCGACGCTTGCCTGGAAATCCCACAAGCATTCCGACGGCGAGGCTCCCTTTGGTGGAGGCTGGTTTATCGTTGGCGTCGACACTCCCAAAGGCCCCTATACTTATCACTACGAAGATAAGGACTGGGATCTGTTCCACTGTAAAGAGGTGGCAACTGCCCCTGAGTGGGACGGCCATACCGATAAGGATGTCGAGCGGATACTTTCCCTTTCTAACGACGAGAGTGATTGGGCGGCTCGTGAAGTTGCTCTTGCATCTCAGAAAGAGCGCGAAGGTGCCGAGGATAAGGACGACTGGGATTACGGCGTTGCGTGCTACGAGAGCGCCCTCAGAGCATATCGGTCTTTGGAACGCGACGGCCACTCCGGTATGAGTATTCAGATCACCAAGAGCATCCTGAACCGCCTTATCGACGGCAAATGCCTTACTCCTATTGAGGACGATCCTGATATTTGGACTAAGGTCAAGTTTGATGAGAACGATCCTATCCAGCACTTCCAGTGCAAGCGCATGAGCAGCCTGTTTAAGGATGTCGCCGAGGACTGTACGGTCACTTACTCGGATGTCAACCGTGTTCAGCTCATCAATAAGGAGAGCCCTGATATTCCGTTCAGGAACGGCTTCGGTACTCGCCTCATTGACAAGATGTACCCCATTACGCTTCCGTACTTCCCGACGGACAAGAAGTTCAAGATCATCGTCGAAGAGTTCCTGACTGATGAGAAAAATGGCGATTTCGATACTGTTGGCTATCTCCAGCTCATTCTTCCTGATGGCAAGGTCGTTGACCTGAATGGATATTTCAAAGATGGCCCGGACGGCATGGTTCGCATCGAGCAGGTTGAGTACGAGGAGCGGAAAGCCAACAGGATCGACAAGAAGTAACCACTGATATTTGAAAGGAGAACAAAATATGATCGGCATTGACACAATAGTCACCATTAAATGCAGCGACGAGTACGGCGGTAAATACTCCGGGAAACTCGGCATCATTAAAAAGTTTACGGATGATCGGGTCGGAGTGGAGTTCGCCGGCCTTAAAAACCCCGCAAGCAAATATGGCCTCTTCTGGTTCAAGAAAGAGAATGTGACGCCTTCGCTCTTTGACACGCCGAAGCGCAATGATGCGATCATTCCGGCGGCTCTTGCTAAGGCTTTCCTCAACTTCACTTTCGGAGCACCACGGGCTTCACTCGGCGTAAAGCAGGTCATTTTCAGTGGCCCTAAAACGATCGTGTTCTGGCTCGACGGAACCAAGACTATCGTTTCCTGCGGTGAGGGCGATAACAACGATCCCTATGCCGGGTTCTGTGCTGCGGTTACGAAGCGAGTCTTCGGCTCTACCTCTCAGGCGAAGAAGGTCTTAGCAAAAACGAGAAAGGAGACTTCCAAATGAGCACCATTTATATTGGAGAACGGCAGAGTGGCAAGACCACCATGCTCATCGAAGTGTCTGAAAAGACAGGTGCCACCATCGTTGTGGCTACCTATGCGATGGTCAAGTACATCCAGCTACTTGCTGCTCAGATGGGTAAGAAAATTCCTGTTCCCATCACGGTGACGAACTATATTCGTCTTCTCGCAAGCAGAGGCCTTGGCAAAAGCCAGAAGTATCTCGTGGACGAGCTTCAGATGATGCTCTCCGCTATGAATGTCGAAGTTGCTACGGTTGACTGCGACTGCATCGAGGTTCTTCGCGGCCAGCAGAAAGAAGGTCTGTAATGGCTGGAATCAACATGAATGTGGAACTCCAAACGCGCCTTTGCGAGGTCAAGGGTGAACTCGGATATTTTCATCTTTGGGAGCAGTGGAGCAATGTCGTTGATGCCAGTCCGCTTCGGGGAGGACATCCTGCCGGACAGATTGGGCAGATCTACGGCATTGTCGAGTTCAAAGATGGCGTGCGTCGTGTCGACCCTGTTTCCATCAAGTTCTGTGATGAAGAGAATGCCACTCTCTGTGCGCTTGTAAAGCATAATGAGGTGCTGAGGAAAGGAGAAGCAAATGCTGAAAGTTGAAAATCTCGAAGTTCTTGGCTGGGAGCACGCCATTCGTGGCATGCGAAACCCTAAGAACTCGTGGGCGAAAAGTGATAGCAGCCCGGAATGTCCTTATGGAAAAGAAAAATGTTGCGGAGAATGTCAGCAAAATTTCTGTATCGGCCCCAACGATAAGCAGCTCATGATGACACTCCGCAATGCTGGCACGGATCATCGCAAGTTCATGAGGATGATTACCGTTTATCTTGACATCACCGCCCCGCTGTACTGGTGGAAAGAGTTCGACACTTATAAGGTCGGTACGGTCGCCAACTCCTGCTCTACGATGCACAAAATTGCGGCAAAGGAGTTTACACTGGACGATTTCAGTAATGAGCATCTGGTTGATGACCTCGATGTCCGTATTGAAATTGGAGGAACCGATCACAGAGATACGGGGCCCATGGAAGTCCTTAGCATGACGATTGATGTGCTAAATCATTACCGCGAAAAATATCTCGTAGCAACAAAGACTGCGGAATACACCGGTCTTCCTGCCAAAGATATTTGGTGGCAGATGATCCAGCTTCTTCCAAGTTCCTACAACCAGAAACGGACGGTCATGCTGAACTATGAAGTTCTGGCCAACATCTACAAATCCCGTCGGCATCACAAGCTCGACGAATGGCATACGCTTTGCGACCGGATCGAAAGTCTGCCTTATTCCGAGCTGATTACCGGCACTGCCGTTTGACACTACTCCGGCTGTTATGATACAATCATAAAAAAGAAATCATGCGCAAAAAGTACATCGCCTATTATGGAAGGAGGTTGTTAGGCTATGGCTGAACGCAACGATTCTCACCTTCTGGATGGTGGTGATTCTGTGGGTATGACAGATAACCAGTACAAGGGTATGCTGCTTGACCAGTTGGAAGACTGGCAGGAAATCCTTGATCTGGCAATCGCAGCCGGGAACACCGAGATTCAGAAAAAGGCCGAGAAGCAAATCGCGAAGATCAACGAAAAGCTGAAATTCTAATCTCTACCCAGAGGGAAGGGCTTGTGGAAACACAGGCTCTTCTCTTTTTATATTTTTTCAGGAGTGCAGCTACTATGACACCTAATGAGTACCAGAAAGAGGCGCTTCGGACCGCATCCGGAATGTCTAAGGAGTATCCTCGCATTCTCAACGGCCTGATGGGTCTGAATGGCGAAGCTGGAGAATGCATTGATATTCTCAAAAAGCATCTTTACCAGGGCCACGCTTTCGACAGCGAACACATGGCAAAAGAACTTGGCGATGTCGCATGGTATCTGGCCATTAGCGCAGAAGCTATCGGCTATGATCTGGAGACCATCTTCCAGATGAACATTGATAAGCTCCGCGCTCGCTATCCCGATGGCTTTGATGCCGACCACAGCCTCCATCGTAAGGCAAATGATATTTGAAAGGAGTCCGTGAAAATGGATGAGAAAAAAATCCACTCAATCATTGATGAAGCAATGGCGGCTCGTGACCGCTCTGTGTCAATTTATATTTCGCCTGATGGCGGTGTTTCTGTTTCGATCTTCCCGTGGCCAGACGAGGAGACACTCCGCAACATGAGAGCCAGCGGTCTGATTTCTCACAATGACTACCGGACACGACTTGGCCTGTCGCCTATGAAAGACTAAGGAGGAGTACGATGAACGAAAAAGTTCTGAGACATAAGGAAATCTGCGATGGGCTGAACGAGCTCTACGCACGCAAAAACCACGACTATGGCGACAGCTTTCATACAACTTTCGTCGAGGAAGGTCTCGCTATGGCCCGTATCCGTCTGGGAGATAAGTTCTCCCGCTTCAAGACCCTGTCCCGCCTTTCCTGCAACGACAGCGACCAGCAGCAGGTTACGGATGAATCCATTCGTGATACGCTGCTCGACCTCGCAAACTATGCCATCATGACTGTGTTGGAGATGGATACGCCGGATGAGAGTCATGCGACTCTGTACGCTTATGACAAGCCTATCTGTACTGTTGGGGAGGATAAGTAAGATGAAAGCTAAAAGAGCGCTTTGTATGCTTGCGGCGATCCTCCTCGTTGTCGCCATGATGCTGATGTTCCTGACCGGCTGCAACAGGCAGGTCATCGACACGACATTCAGCTACGACAAAGCTGTCCTGGCTCTTCCCGATGGCTCCGTCGTCAGCGGGAAAATCGAGAGCTGGAAAGACTATGACGATGGCGATCAGATTCAGGTAAAAATTGATGGAACTACATATCTGGTTCATTCTGCCAACATCGCACTGATAAAGGAGTAATAATTATGTGGAAGCGCGAACTGATCCGCAACAAGATCTATGCGGTATTGATGGTGCTGGCATCTTTGCCGGTCGTTATTTTGGAGAAGGATGGTACGGTCCTTCTCCTTTCTCTTTTCTTCGGAGTTCCGATGTTCTTCGCAAAAGAAAACTGGATCATGGGAGGACCCGTTCATGAAAGTAAAGAAAGCCGGAAAAAGAGTGTTCGGAGCCGTAATGTCCGCTGCCGAGAAAAAGGCTATGGACATGGAGATACAGCGACAGCTCGCAGAGTACGATCGAAAGCATATTCGAGAGATCGACGCTCTGGTTCTGTGGGAGCTGCGTGAACAGCTCGGCTTCGGCAACAAGCGGCTCAAAAAATTCTATGACAACTTCTCCCGCGGCATCGAAGCTTTGATCCGTCGTTATGAGATGGAGCAGGGCGACGATGTCTGGCTCTGTACCTACAAGCTGAAAGAAATCGGCTGTGATCTTGAAAAGTGGGAGAAAGAAAGAGGTGACCAATGAGCGACCGAAAAAATGCGGAGGGCTACTCCGATCCAACAGCCTACCAGGCCATGATGAACCTTGAAATCGAGGAGCTTCGCTTTAAGAAGTTGCTCAGATCTATCAAGGACGTGTGTGACTTGGCAGACTTCGAGATCGAGGGTCGTGTTGTTCTGATTGACAAACGGTCCGGACGAGTATGGAGGTAGAAAAATGTTTAACTTTCCTACTGAAGATATTGTAAAGGCATTCGAGGCCTTTAGCGAAGCCATCAATCAGTTGGCTGCTGATATTGTTGATGCATGGGAAGCTGTCACTGTGACTGTATCAGCCGTCCTCGACGACGATGTGCTCTGGCCAAACCGATACGGAATGCCGCCTAAAAAGTACGGTCAATCTATTCAGAAACACTCCAAAAAGTCGTTCAAGCGATACGACTACATCCCGATTATGACAAAAAACCTCCCTTATCAGCGAAGAGCATTTTAGCAAAACTGCGTGAATTTGCCCCGGTTCTGTCTAATCTAAGATAGAATTCGGGGCTCTTTCATGCGCAAAAATCGTGGCCACTTTTGTTTTGAAAAACGGGCTTCTGCCCACTTTCTTTCGGAAACTTAATAAATTTGGGCGAGTTGAAATACTTGTAAGGACGGTTCTGACCAAAAAAAGTGGGTTTTTGCCCGGTTTTATTTGAAAAGTGGGCAGCCTGAAACCGTTGGTACACAAGGCTTTGCGGGTTTTCTGCCCACTTTCCCACTTTTTTCTTTAATTAGTGTGAAGAAAAAATGTAAAAAATATATATAAGTGACGAGAAAAAGTGGGTTTTTGGCCAAAGCCTAATTTTCCTCAAAAACTCTGACTTTCTTTTCGTGTGCGAGTGTGATATACTAAGCTTGCGACACAATTAAATCTTCTTATCCGCTTCACTATGGGAGAATTACTTGGCAACAAGTGTTTCTCTCTTAACTCGTTATACCCATAGTGGTGGTAAGAGGATTGTGTCGCAGCAATGAGAGATGCGCTTTTGCAGGGTGCGTCTCTTCGTTGGGGCGCACCTTTTTTATTTGCACTCTTACGAGGGGAGGACGGAGCGTGGCACGGCCTTACACTGAACAGCAAGTTCTCAAGAAACTGGATATTCCAGATTTCAGACATTTGACAAAAGAAAAAGTCATTGCTTTTGCGACAATGGTTCCGAAGATGAACCCCGAAGTTGCAAAGAAAGCTCTTGAGCAATTTCCGAACTTCGCTTCGACTTCACTTGATGTTTTGAAAGAGTACCGCAGCGTCATCCAGGAAGCGATGGAAGACGATCGAGAGAGTATGCGCAGTTGTTACGATATGTATAACCGCGTGATGGATTCTCTTGAAAAAATGCTGGACAACGACGACCTGACATTTGAGCAGAAGACTTATATTCTCAATCAGATGCAGGAAGTTGCCGCCGCGGTAGCGGATAAGGACTCTGAAAAATCGAGGAACCGTTTGAAGCTCATTGGGATTATCGGCGGCGTAGCTGCTGCCATTGTCGCGGCTTTGGCTTCGAGTCTTGGAGGTAACATCGCACTGAAAGAAAGCAACAACATTGATGATGACAACATAACGGATTTATGAGAAAGGACGAACAACATGAGTAAAGGCAAAGGTAGCGGAAAGCGCAGCACCGGCGGACTGATCCTCGATGTGATACTTACTTGTTGCACCGGAGGTTTGTGGCTGATCTGGATACTCATTCGGTATCTGCGAAATAATAGCTGACACGCTTGATATTTGACCGAGACGCTTGAAAAGGTGTCTCGGCTTTTTTATGCCCTTTTTGGCTTCCGCAGAAAAAACAGGGTCTTTTATGGAGAAGAGAGATGTGTTGCACATTTCCCTCTCTCCATTTTATTTTTTATCGAAAGGAGGTCATTTCGTGGCCAGAAGTTCCAGCCTTGAGAGCGGATTTCAGGACCGTTTGATCGAGTCGCTGAAAGCGTTGTTCCCCGGATGCATGGTTTTCAAGATGGACCAAATTCAGGGGCTTCCCGATCTGTTGATCCTTTATGGCAAGAAGTGGGCCTCTCTCGAATGCAAGAGGTCTGCGACAGCTAAGAAGCGCCCAAATCAGGACTACTATGTTGAGAAGATGAACGATATGTCATTTTCTCGCTTTGTGTGTCCGGAAAATAAAGAGGAGGTACTGAATGAACTTCAACAGGCATTCCAACCTTGAAGGTCAGCACGCCTTCCTTGGTGCAAGCAAGTATCACTGGATCAATTACACCGACGATAAAATCGCAGACTCCTATGTGAGATTTCTGGCAACACAGAAAGGAACTGTTCTTCACGCATTCGCCGCTCAGTGTATTCTTTTGGGGCAGAAACTTCCCAAGTCTCAGAAGACGCTGAACATGTATGTGAATGACGCCATCGGCTATAAGATGACGCCGGAACAGATCCTCTACTATTCCCCGAACTGTTTCGGAACGACAGACGCGATTTGTTTCCGAAATAATTTCCTGCGCATCCATGATTTGAAGACGGGAGAAATTGATGCTCATATTGAACAGTTGGAGGTCTATGCCGCTCTGTTCTGTTTGGAGTATCATATTCGTCCAGCCGACATTGAAATGGAGCTGCGTATCTACCAGCACGACCAAATTCTGTACCATAAGCCGACTGTCGAGGATATTCTGCCAATCATGGACAGGATCATCACAGCCGACAAGGTTATCAACAAAATCAGAGAAGAGGAGGGTTAAGCTATGGACCTCGTAGAGGAAGATATTCTGATGCACTATGGTGTCAAACGGCGCTCTGGGCGCTATCCGTGGGGTTCCGGCGATAACCCTTACCAACATGGCGGCGACTTTCTGGCTCGTGTTGAAGAGCTTCAGCGGCTCGGCAAAACTGAAAAACAGATTGCTGATGAACTTCATCTTTCAACGACTGACTTGCGGATGCAGGTTCGTGTTGCAAAGCATGAACGCCGTGCTCTTCAGGCAGACCGTGCCCGTTCTTTGCGGGAAGACGGTAAAACGTTGGATGAGATCGCCTCGATCCTCGGTTATGCGAACGACTCTTCTGTTCGTGCACTGCTGAACGAGAACACGGCAGCCAATAAGAATAAGGCGCAAGCCACGGCAGAGATCCTGAAGAAAGAGCTTGCGGAAAAAGGAGCCATTGATGTAGGCACCGGCGTTGAGCGGCAGCTTGGCGTTTCTACCGGTGTTCTTCAAGAGGCTCTTTTCATTTTGGAAACCGAGGGCTACAACCGCTATGGCGTCGGCGTTCCTCAGGTCAATGACCCAAAGAAACGCACTATCACTCCCGTCATTTCTGTTCCTGAGATCGACCAGAGAGCGGTCTATCAGAACCTTGATTTGGTGAAGTCTGTCGGTGACTACCATTCTACCGATGGTGGCGAGTCTTGGGATAAGCGTGAGTATCCGGCGAGTATTGATTCCAGCCGTGTGAAGATCCTTTATGGCGACGAGGGCGGTACATTGAAAGACGGTGTCATTGAGATCCGTCGTGGCGTTGCCGACCTTGATCTTGGGGACTCTCACTATGCTCAGGTTCGTATCCTTGTAGATGGCACCCATTATCTCAAAGGAATGGCAATGTACTCCGATGATATGCCTGATGGTGCAGACATCGTCTTCAACACCAACAAGCATACCGGAACACCGAAGATGGATGTTCTGAAGAAAATTCAGGATGATCCCGACAACCCTTTCGGGGCCTTGATTAAGGCTAACGGCCAGAGTCACTACATCGACGCCGACGGTAATGAGAAGCTCTCTGCGATCAACAAGCTGAAAGAAGAGGGCGACTGGGACAAGATGAGTAAGAACCTTTCTTCTCAGTTCCTTTCCAAGCAGCCCATCCAGCTTATCAAGAAGCAGTTAGATTTGACCTATGCCGATGCTGCTGATGAGTTCTCGGAGATCTGTTCTTTGAACAATCCTACCGTGAAGCGGAAGCTCCTTCTGGACTTTGCGGATGAGTGCGACTCGGCTGCTGTTCATTTGAAAGCTGCTGCTCTCCCTCGTCAGAGCACGCAGGTCATCCTGCCGCTCAATGCGATGAAGGAGACTGAGATCTTTGCCCCAAACTATCGTGATGGCGAAAAGGTCGTGCTTATTCGCTACCCTCATGGCGGTACCTTTGAGATCCCTGAGCTTACGGTCAATAACAAAAACCCGACTGCCGTTTCCGTTCTCGGAAAGAACATTCGGGATGCCGTTGGTATCAACCCCAAGGTTGCAGAGCGTCTTTCTGGTGCTGACTTTGATGGCGACCAGGTCGTTGTCATTCCTACCGGTGGGAGGGTGAAGATCCAATCTACCCCCGCCCTTAAGGATTTGAAAGACTTCGATCCTAAGACTGACTACTCGACTGAGGGCAAGACTGGCGTTCGGCTCCTTGCAAAGGGTGCTGCTACACAGAGACAGATGGGTGAGATTTCAAATCTCATTACTGACATGACTTTGAAAGGCGCTACTGAGCCTGAGATCGCAAGAGCAGTCAAACACAGCATGGTTGTCATTGATGCGGCCAAGCACAAGCTCGACTACCGGCAGTCTGAAAAAGATAACGGCATCGCCGAGCTTAAGAAGAAGTATCAGGGCTTTGATGACGAGACTGGCCATCATGGCGGAGCCTCTACCCTCCTATCCCGCAGAAAGCAGGACGTGGAGGTACCGGAGCGTCAAGGCAGCGGTGTCATTGATCCTCTGACAGGAAAAGTCGTTTACAAGGAGTCCGGCAGAACTTATGTGGACCCCCGTACCGGAAAGACGGTAGCGGCAACCACTAAGGTTAAACGCATTCTTGCAGTTGACGATGTTCGTTCGATGTCTTCCGGAACGCTTCAGGAAGAGGCCTATGCCGACTATGCCAACAAGATGAAAGACCTTGCCAACAAGGCCCGTCTTGAATACAAGGCTACCCCTACTCTGAAGCGCTCTGCCAGTGCGGCCAAGGCCTTTGAGCCCGAAGTGAACCGCCTTATGGCTGCTCTCAAGGTCGCGCAGTTGAATGCTCCTCTTGAACGAGAAGCTCAACGAATTGCAAATGCTCGTGTAAAAGCAAAGGTTCAGGCAAACAACATTACTGACAAAGATGAGATTTCCAAGATCCGTCGTGCTGCCATCAGTGATGCCAGAAATTCTACTGGCGCAAGCGGAAAGCGAACTCGCATTACAATCAGCGATGGCGAATGGACTGCAATTCAGTCTGGTGCAATTTCAGACACAACCTTGAGCGAGATCTTGCGCTATGCCGAACCGAAAACTGTAAGAGAACGAGCAACGCCGAGAAGAACAACGCAGTTGTCCGATGCTCGCATTAGCAGAATCAAAGCAATGGCGAATTCTGGCCACACAAATGCTGAAATCGCTGAAGCTTTGGGAATTTCGACTTCTGCCGTTTCCAAGTATCTGAATTCATGAAAGGAAGTGAGAGAAAATGGCTCAATCATGCGCGCTAACTACGACAGATAATCCGTATGATCCCTTTACCCAGTACGATGCTTGGTATCGCTTTGATGAAGGCAAAGGCTATCACTCTTGCGCCTACCTGGCCCGTATAGCCAGGACTTCCGATCAGCTTTCAGATGCTGAAAATGAACAGGAACTTGAGCGTGCCATTGACGACATCATCAAATACGATCCCCTTGGGATCTACAAAAAAGTAAAAGCAGATACAAAGGATTCGCCTCCCGTTAGTGCATAAAGGCTTTGATGGCCTCTTTCGCTCAAATCGGGAGGTTTTATCTTTGGCTCTGCTTTTGCAACGCGATAAGTTTTAACTCCAAGTCACCTTTTGCTTAGTGAGAATACCTTGCTTTCCAAAAGGTATAGGGGGGGGTCGCAAAAACAGCACCCCCTCTGCATCGCGGCGGTCTTTGAAAATTCTCCGGGGGATATTTTTGAAAAATGTTTTTCGGGGTTTGGGCAGCCGGCGGGAGTTTTGGGCGACGAGACAGGGTTTGAACGGGCCCACAGGGCTGATATTTCACCTCCTGATGTGTTCTTCTTTCCATGGAATTGCCACGACCGGGTCATGCAAGTGCTTTCTCTACCTCCATCTTTCATTTGGGGATTTCTCCTTTCAACTTGTTCAGCCAGTCAGTTCTGTGGGTTCTTTCAAGCCCTGTCTAAAAGTCTAAATAAGTGATGCAAAACACAGCGAATACCATGATCAAACACAGCGAGAGGAGGTGGCAAGGATGGCAAAGGCCGCAAGATCATCTGAGAAAGTACCTAAATCCCGTGCGGCTCTTACCCCTGAAGCAAGAGAGAAGCAACTGATCGCCTTAGCCATTGATGTTGCCGAAGAGCAAATGCGCAACGGCACTGCTTCCTCTCAGGTGATTTCCCATTTTCTGAAACTCGGCTCCACCAGAGCCCAGATCGAAAAAGAATTGCTTGAGAAGCAGAGGGATCTTGCCGCGGCAAAGGCCGAAGCGATCGAGTCCTCCGCCAAGATGGAGGATCTGTACCTCAAGGCGGCCAAGGCTATGAAGAGCTATCAGGGGCAGGAGGATGAAGAGGATGAATATTAAAAGCTATTCAGAACTTGTTCTTCTTCCAACCTTTGAAGATCGCTTTGAGTATCTTCGGCTTGATGGCATCGTCGGCGAAACAACTTTTGGCTTCGACCGTTATATGAACCAGGTCTTTTACAGGTCGCTGAAATGGAAGAAGATCCGAGACACGGTGATCGCAAGAGATCTTGGCTGCGACCTCGGCATCGAAGGTCACGAGATATTTGGTCGAGTCATCATTCACCATCTGAACCCGATTCGGCAGAGAGATCTTCTGGAACGGACAGACATTCTGCTCGACCCTGAGTATCTCATCACAACGATCCATGAGACGCATCAGGCAATTCACTACGGTGACAAAAATCTGTTGCTCACCGAACCACCGCAGCGGACAAGGAACGATACTTGTCCCTGGAAACATTAAACCAAAGGAGGAACCGACTATGCAGAATAATCCTCGTAAGCAGGACATCATTCAGGAGCTTCGCGGTAAGCGTCAGGATGTGACGGAACTCTGCACTGAGGCAGAAGCGGTCGATGAGCCGCACACTGGCTCCGGTATTGTTACGGATTGTCTCTATCTGAATGTACGTAAGCTGCCAGACATCAACGCAGATGTTGCGGTCGTCATTGACGCGCTGGCACAGGTCTGCGTTGACTTGGATGCGTCCACGGAAGACTTTTACAAAGTTCGCACTTCTGATGGGGTCGAGGGCTTTTGTATGAGAAAGTACATTGCCCTTTCCAAGTAAGGAGTGCATCTATGGATACGACTGAAAGCATCCTGACATCAGTGAAGAAGCTTCTCGGAATTGACGAGAGTTACACTCACTTTGACGCCGACCTCATCATGCACATCAACTCCGTCTTTTCCATTCTTGGGCAGATGGGAGTTGGCCCAAAGAAAGGCTTTGCCATTTCAGGGGCTGATGAAAAGTGGTCTGACTTTCTGGAGGATGACCCCGGTCGGCTTGCCCTTGTAAAATCTTATATGCACCTTAAAGTTCGGCTGCTTTTCGACCTGCCTACCGCTTCCTCTGCTGTTGACGCGATGAACCGTCAGATCAGCGAGTTTGAGTGGCGGCTTTTCGTGGCGGCCGATAATGCTGCAAGAGAGGAGGAAAGTCAAAATGGATGAACTTTGCCACTATGGCATCAAAGGCCAGAAATGGGGCGTTCGCCGTTTCCAGAATTCAGACGGCAGTTACACCTCTGAGGGAAAACGCCGCGCTCAGCAGCAGGAGAAGAAAGATCCTGTGAAAGAGATGAAAGATGAAGACCTTAGAAAGGCAATCAATCGGTTATCTCTGGAAAACAAATATAAGGATCTGACTAAAAAGCCGACCCCGCCCTCCAAGCTTGAGTCGACCAAGAAAGCTGTGGATGCCACTTCCGAACTTGTCAATCGGGCGAAGAAGATGGATCAGGACAGCCGCAAGGCTACGAAGAAAGAGCGGATGGACCTGAGCAAGAAGACCGACAAGGAGCTTCGCGACCAGATCAACCGCGAGCTTTTGGAACGGCAGTACAACGATCTGTTTGCCAAGGAGTCGGTGTCCAAAGGCCGCCGCTATCTTTCCGATGTGCTTGACAACGCCGGAACGGTTTTGGCTGTCGGCAGCTCAGCTCTGAGCATTGCTCTCGCAATTCAGCAGTTGCAGAAGAAGGCGGGGTAATACTTGATGGCCCTGTCGAATACTGCTGTTCCCCGGTATTACGGAAAGTTTCGTGAAGCAGTGATTCGGGGTGAGATCCCTGTCTGCAAAGAGATTTCGATGGAGATGAACCGGATCGACGATCTGATCGCAAATCCAGGAATCTATTACGATGATAAAGCTGTTGAGGGCTGGATCAAGTATTGCGAGGCAGAGATGACCTTGACGGATGGTTCCGATCTTCACCTCCTTGACAGCTTCAAGCTGTGGGGCGAGCAGGTATTCGGCTGGTATTACTTTGTGGAGCGCACGGTCTATGAGCCGAACGCTGACGGACGAGGTGGGCACTATGTCAAGAAGATGATCAAGAAGCGGCTTGTGAACAAGCAATACCTGATCGTCGGACGAGGCGCCGCTAAGTCGATCTATGATTCGTGCATCCAATCATTCTTTGAGAATGTAGACACAAGTACGACCCATCAGATCACGACAGCTCCGACCATGAAGCTTGCCGAAGAGGTCATGTCACCGATCCGCACTGCCATCACAAGAGCCCGCGGCCCCGTATTTCAATTTCTGACCCAAGGCTCGCTCCAGAACACGACCGGTTCACAGGCCAACCGCGTCAAGTTGGCCTCGACCAAGAAAGGCATTGAGAACTTTCTGACCGGCTCTCTCATTGAGATCCGCCCCATGTCAATCAACAAGCTGCAAGGTCTCCGATGCAAGATCGCAACCGTAGACGAGTGGCTCTCCGGCGACATTCGCGAGGATGTTATCGGCGCTATCGAGCAGGGCGCTTCCAAGGTGGACGACTATCTGATCGTGGCCACCAGTTCGGAGGGTACTGTTCGTAACGGCGCCGGCGATACCATCAAAATGGAGCTTATGAGCATTCTCAAAGGGGATTATCCAAACCCGCATGTTTCGATCTGGTGGTACAAGCTCGACTCTGTCGACGAGGTCGGCTATCCGGAGATGTGGATGAAGGCAAACCCGAACATCGGAAAGACGGTAAGTTACGAGACTTATCAGCTTGATGTGGAACGCGCCGAGAAAGCGCCTGCCGCAAGGAATGATATTCTTGCCAAGCGTTTCGGACTGCCGATGGAGGGCTATACCTATTACTTCACCTACGAAGAGACGCTGCCGCATCGCAAACGCGATTACTGGCAGATGGCCTGCGCGCTGGGCGGAGACCTTTCTCAGGGTGACGACTTCTGTTCGTTCACCTTTTTGTTCCCGCTGCGTAACGGTTCCTTTGGCGTGAAGACCAGAAACTACATTACTTCCAGAACACTGAATAAGCTGCCCGCTGCTATGCGTAATAAGTATGAGCAGTTTATGGATGAGGGCAGTCTTGTCGTTTTGGATGGAACGGTTCTGGACCCGATGCAGGTCTATGAGGACTTGGATGAGTACATCGTTGCGTGTGGGTATGATGTCCGCTGCTTTGGCTATGACCCATACAACGCCAAGGAGTTTGTGGAACGCTGGGCGGCTGAGAACGGCCCGTTCGGCATTGAGAAAGTCATTCAGGGCGCGAAGACTGAGTCCGTTCCATTGGGTGAGCTGAAGAAGCTGGCCGAAGACCGGATGCTCCTCTTTGACGAAGAGCTGATGACCTATGCCATGGGCAACTGCATCGCCATGGAAGATACCAACGGAAACCGGAAGCTGATGAAGAAGCGGTATGAGCAGAAGATCGACGCCGTGTCGGCTATGATGGATGCCTATATCGCTTACAAGCGGAATCCGGAAGCATTTGAATAAGAGAGGATTATATGCATTATCTTAACAAGCCTGCCCCGCAAACTTTTATCGCTCACCATGGCATCAAAGGCCAGAAGTGGGGCGTTCGCCGTTTCCAGAATGCGGACGGTAGCTTGACAAAGGCTGGGAAAGAGCGATACAATGAACAAAACAGCTCCGATTCAAGTGATAACCACGAGAACCAAAAGTTTCATTTGACTGAAAAGCAGAAGAAATATTGCAAAACTGTTGCGATTGCCACAGGAGCCGCATTGGTCGCTTATGCTGGTTTTAAGCTTGCAGATAGTGGTGAATTGAATAGACTCTGCGAAAAAGCAAAAGAGTTGAGCCTTGGTGCTGACTATAAAAGCTTTTCAAGAAACGATTCTTTTACAGGTGAGATGAGCGTATCACAAGTAAAAGAGAGGTTCCTTAATCGCATTAACCCTGAGTATGGCAATTCTCTCGGAAGTTTCATGAATTGTAGGCGGTGTACTTTTGCCTATGAACTTTCAAGGCGTGGCTATGATGTGCAGGCGACTAAAACTCTTATTGGAACGGGTCAGGATGCAAACGGAATGAACCAAATGCTGTTTGTGCCACGATTCACGAAAAAAGAGTACAAGGAAGCTTGGAATGCATATACTCATGATTCTTCCATCTATGCCGCTAATAACTTTATAAAAAGGCTTACTGGTGGTTTTTCAGAGGACATACATCTTTCTAAGAAAAATGCCATCGGGGATGTGTATGACGCATTGAGCAAAATGCCTAATTCTGCAAGAGGCGAGTTATCCGTAACGTGGAAGGGGCATAATGGCGGTCATAGTCTTGCTTGGGAAGTCATCAATAACAAGCCTGTTATTTTTGATTTCCAGACCCATAAGGTATATGAGACGCCCGATAAGTTTTCTGAAATTGCCAACATGTTCGACGGACTTAGTACCGCTACATCATGCCGACTTGATGATAAGGACCTAAATCTCGATCTTCTTCGGCGATGGGTAAAGCGCAGCTAAATTTCTGGAGGCCTAATGATGAAAGAGCAAAGGTTTGATAAACAACCGCTTAATTCCGCAATCAAATTTAAGTCTACAAATATGCTTTTGGAAGAGTTTATTTCCGATTACTTCAAGCGACACCCAGAAGCAAAGCATACCAGTCAAGCTGAAAGAAGATTGAAACGAGAGTTCTATTTGTCTATACTGAAACGGAGCTTTCTACGCAAATCTTCAAGCAGTTTAGATAATTAAATCATTTACCATGCTCCGCAGACTTTGAACGGTCTGCGGAATTTTTTATGCCATGAAGGAGGTGATGAGTTCCGAATGGAAATGACAGTTGCCACGCGGCTAAAGCACGCATGGAATACATTCATGAACCGAGATTCTTATGTTTCTCGGATGTCGATTGGGCCGAGTTACGGTTATCGCCCCGACCGTCCACTCTTCAGCCGTGGAAATGAGCGTTCGATCATTACCTCGGTCTATAACCGTATTGCGCTGGATGTCTCATCTATGACCGTCCAGCATGTGCGACTGGATGGCAGCGACCGATTCAAGGAGGTCATCGACAGCGGGCTTAATAACTGTCTGACAGTGGAAGCCAATGTTGACCAGACCGGAAGAGCTTTTATGCAGGACATCGTTATGTCGATGCTGGACGAGGGCTGCGTTGCTATCATCCCTGTCGATACAAACTTTGATCCTGAGAAAACCGGCGGCATTGACATCGAGACGATGCGAACCGGCAAGATTCTTGAATGGTTCCCGCAGCATGTAAAGGTTCACGTCTACAATGACCAGCGCGGTGAGAAAGAGGATATTCTTGTCCCCAAGAGTACCGTCGGCATTGTGGAGAATCCTTTCTATGCTGTCATGAATGAACCGAACTCTACGATGCAGCGGCTTATCCGAAAGTTGAACCTGCTGGACGCCATTGACGAGCAGAACAGTTCCGGAAAGCTGAACCTCATCATTCAGTTGCCGTATGTCATCAAGACAGAAGCACGTCGTCAACAGGCGGAATTGCGCCGACAAGATATCGAGAACCAGTTAGCCAGCTCCAAATACGGTGTTGCATACACTGACGGAACTGAGCATGTGGTCCAACTGAATCGCCCCGTCGAGAACAAACTGATGTCCCAGATCGAATACCTGACGAGTATGCTTTACAGCCAGTTAGGTTTGACCCAGGGCATTCTGGATGGCTCTGCCGACGATAAGACGATGCAGAACTACCTGACTCGAATCGTTGAGCCAATCCTCTCTGCCATTGTTGATGAGATCAAGAGGAAATTCCTCACTAAAACTGCTCGGTCGCAAAAGCAGTCCATCCTGTTCTTCCGAGATCCCTTCAAGCTGGTGCCTGTCGATAAGATCGCTGAGATGACTGACAAGTTCACCCGCAACGAGGTCATGACCTCGAATGAGATCCGGCAGAAGATCGGCATGAAGCCTTCTTCCGACCCAAAGGCGGACGAGCTGCGCAACAGCAATCTGAGCGCACCGGCGGAAAGCACGCCGGCATCAACACCGAAGGAGGACAACAATCAAAATGGAGAAGAAACTTAAGTATGACTTCAGCGGCTGGGCGACGCGCAATGACCTTGTGTGCAGTGATGGCCGCACCATTCGCCGTGATGCGTTTGCGCATTGCGACGGAAAGACCGTCCCCCTCGTATGGAATCACCAGCATGACGACCCGACCAATATTCTGGGCCATGCTCTGCTGGAAAACCGCGAGGATGGCGTTTACGCTTACTGCACATTCAACGAAACTGCTGCCGGTAAGGCTGCTAAGCTGATCGTGCAGCATGGAGATGTGGATTCCCTGTCCATCTATGCCAACGGCCTGAAGCAGCAGGGCGGAAATGTGATGCATGGTGACATCAAGGAGCTGAGCCTTGTGGTTGCCGGTGCAAATCCCGGAGCATTCATCGACTTTGTCGATCTTGCTCATGGAGAGGGCGCTGAGCAGGAAGTTATCTTCTGTGCCAACGAACCTATCACGCTCGCCCATGCAGATGAAGGCAAAGCTGATGACTCTGCCGATGACGGCAAGAAGTCCGCCGATGGCGACAAGAAAGACACCGGAGATGGCGACACCGTTGAAGATGTCATCAACAGCCTGACCGAAAAGCAGAAGACCGTTGTGGTTGCTCTGCTCGCCAATGCTATGGCCCACAGCGATTCTGACGACGATGATGGCGAAGAGAAGAAGGACGACGGCCACATCGAACATTCTGACAAATCCGAAGGAGGAGATAAGACTATGAAACACAATGTTTTCGAGAAGCCTGAGGACAATCAGGCGACCACCCTGAGTCATTCCGCTCAGACCGAGATCATCGCCAGCGCCAAGCTCAAGAGCGTCGGCACTCTTCAGGGGGCTATGAAGCTCTACGCCGAGCAGCATAACGATACTCTGAAGCACGGTATCGACGACATCGAGGCCCTGTTCCCCGAGTATAAGGATCTGCGCACCGGCGCTCCTGAGCTCATCACCCGTGACCAGGGCTGGGTCAATGTGGTCATGAACAAGGTCCACAAGAGCCCTATCAGCCGTATCCGTACCCGCAACATGGATGCCCGCGGCGATGATATCCGCGCGCATGGTTACCAGAAGGGCAAGAAGAAGGTTCCTTCCGGCAACATGAAGCTGATGAAGCGCACCACCGATCCGCAGACCATCTACATCACTGACTCCATGCATCGCGATGACATCATCGACATCACCGATTTCGATGTGGTCGAGTACCAGTACGGTGTGATGCGTCAGACTCTGCTGGAAGAGGTCGCTACCGCTATCCTGATCGGTGACGGTCGCGATGAGGCGGATGAGCACAAGATCTCTGAGGAGCATGTCCGTTCTATCTGGAATGACGACGATCTCTACACCATCCACTATGATGTGGACATCGAGGCTGCCCGCAACGAGCTTCAGGGTACCGGCACCGCTTCCCGTTTCGGCGAGAACTACATCTACTCCGAGGCGATCATCACGGCTGCCCTTTACTCCCGCGAGAAGTTCAAGGGCACCGGCACTCCCGACTTCTTCTGCACGCCGCATCTGGTGAATGTGATGCTGCTGGCCCGCGACACCAACGGTCGCCGCATCTACAACTCCAAGGCTGATCTGGCTGCCGCGCTGAACATCAACGAGCTGCACACTGCTGAGCAGTTCGAGGGTCTGGCCCGCACCGACAAGACCGGCAAGAAGCATAACCTGCTGGGTATCTTCGTCAACCTGAGCGACTACACCGTTGGCTCTACCAAGGGCGGCGAGATCACCCGCTTCAATCAGTTCGATATCGACTTCAACCAGGAGAAGTACCTGATCGAGACTCGTCTGTCCGGCGCGCTGACCAGACTGTGGTCTGCTATCGCACTGGAAGAGCCCGTGAAGGCCTCTTCCGGCCAGACCGAGGATGCCGGTCACAACGACATCTAAGGGAGAAAATTCAAAATGGCAAAATTTTACGGACCGGTAGGCTATGCTGAAACGGTGGAAACGGCGCCTGGTGTATATGTGGAAAAAATCACGGAGCGGATGTACTTCGGAGACTTGACCCGTAACACCAGGCGTCTTCAGTCATCGGAAACGCTCAATGACGACATCAATGTTGCGAATGAGATCAGCATAGTCGCCGATCCGTTTGCCAACCAGAATTTCCACCGAATGCGGTATGTTGGCTTTATGGGGGCAAATTGGAAAATCTCCAATGTTGAAGTCCATTATCCAAGATTGATCCTGACGATCGGAGGTGTCTACAATGGAGAGACTGCTTCTTCAGAAGACGCTATCTGACATTCTTGGATGCCCCGACCGAGGCGAAAAGTGCCGTGTGTACTTTCAGCCTCCCTCCAGCAAGGAAATGATTTATGACTGCATCGTTTACGAGCGCAGCCGTATTGAACCTACTTTTGCTGACAATCAGCCCTATGCGCTTCACGACCGGTATCAGGTGACTGTGATTTACAGAAATCCTGACAGCGAGATCCCAAGCAAGATCGCGCTTCTTCCGATGTGCAGCCATGAACGCCACTATACCAAAGAAAACCTGAACCATGATGTGTTCAACCTATATTTCTAACCTTACAAGGAGGAAACAGCTATGAAGATCAAATGGGATGAAGCCGGCAAGCGTCTGTATGAGACCGGCGTCGACCACGGCGTCCTGTTCCCGATGGGCGAGGACAATGCATACGGCAAAGGTGTGCCCTGGTACGGCCTGAGTGCCGTTAACGAGAGCCCCTCCGGCGGCGAGCCTAATCCCGTATGGGCTGACAATATCAAGTACCTGAACCTGATGAGTGCCGAGGACTTTGGCGCCACCATCGAGGCTTACACCTATCCCGATGAGTTCGAGGCCTGCAACGGCTGCGCTGAGATCGCCCCGGGTGTCACCATCTCCCAGCAGGATCGAAAGATGTTCGGCTTCTGCTATCGCACGCTGATCGGCAACGATACGGTTGGTACGAAGTATGGCTACAAGCTCCATCTGGTGTACGGTGCGCAGGCTTCTCCCTCTGAGAAGAACAACCAGACCGTGAACGACAGCCCCGAGGCTGCCACCATGAGCTGGGAAATCAGCACCACGCCTGTGGATGTTCCCAATTTCAAGCCGACCGCGCATCTGGTCATCGACTCCACCAAGACCGACAAGGCCAAGCTCGCGAAGCTGGAGGAGATGCTGTACGGCACCGATGGCGACCAGGCCACCGAACCCACGCTTCCGATGCCCGAGAAGGTCATCGAGCTGCTGAAGGCCGCCGGCTGATCCACGGCACAAGAACTTCTAAAGCGGGGCTCTCTTCACCGAGGGCTCCGCTTTCTTTAATTTTTGAAAGGAGAAAGTATCATGCTTAAGAAAACTATCGCTTATACCGACTACAACGGTACCACTCGCAAGGAGGATTTTTACTTCAACCTGACGCAGGCTGAGGTGACTGAACTGGAGGTCTCTGTTGAGGGAGGTCTTGTCGAAATGATCAACCGCATCGTTGCCGCGCAGAACGGCAAGGTCATCATCGAGACTTTCAAGGACATCATTCTGCGCGCTTACGGTGAGAAGTCTCCGGACGGCCGCCGCTTTATCAAGAACCAGGAGGTTCGCGACGCTTTCGCTCAGACCGAGGCGTACAGCAACCTGTTCATGGAGCTGGCGACTGACGCTAAGGCTGCAAGCGAGTTCGTCAACGGCATCGTTCCTCCCAAGACAGAAAAGGCAGCCCCGGCTGATCAGAGTGCCGAAGCTCCCGCTGTTCCTGAAAACTGATAACAATGAGGACCGGCGATGCTGAAGATCACAGTGCCGGCTACCGAATTGTTTGACGGAGTCGGAAACTTTATCAACACCAAGGAGCAGACGCTCCAACTGGAGCATTCGCTGGTCTCTCTTTCAAAATGGGAAGCCAAATGGCACAAGCCTTACTTGTCCCGCAAGGCGATGACCATAGAAGAGACGATCGACTACATCCGGTGTATGACGCTGACACAGAATGTCGACCCGAATGTATATAAAGCGATCACTCCATCGAATTTGAAGACGGTCACGGAGTACATTGACGCTCCGATGACCGCTACGACCATCTCCAATGCAAAGAAAAAGGGTGGAAGCCGTAAAATCGTCACGGCAGAGGTCATTTATTATTGGATGATCTCCTACGGTATCCCGTTTGAGTGCCAGAAATGGCATCTGAACCGACTGCTGACCCTTATCAATGTGTGTAATGTGGAGGGGTCGCCGCCTCAGAAGCTTTCGAGAGCGGAGGTTGCCGCGCAGTATAAAGCGCTGAACGCTGCCCGACGGAAGCAGTGGAATACAAGGGGGTAATACCATGACAGAAAAAGAACTGAGAGCCAAAGCAGTCTCGATCGCAGAGAAGTATCTCGGATGCAAGGAAAGCAATGGCTCGCATAGAAAAATCATCGACCTCTATAACAGTCACAAACCGCTTGCACGAGGCTATCCCGTGAAATACACAGACGCATGGTGCGCAACTTTTGTGAGCGCCGTGTTTATTGAAGCCGGCCTGACAGAGATCGCGCCGACTGAATGCGGATGCGGAGCAATGATCAATCTTTATAAGAAGATCGGTCGTTGGGAAGAGAATGATGCCTATGTTCCCTCTCCGGGTGATGTTGTTATGTACGACTGGCAAGATAACGGCGTGGGTGATAATACCGGTGCCGCTGATCATGTCGGTATTGTTGTGAGTGTTTCCGGAAATTCCATCAAGGTCATCGAAGGAAATATGAGTGATGCCGTTGGGTATAGAACCTTGCGGGTGAATGGCAAATACATTCGAGGCTATTGCCTCCCCAAGTATTCTGCCAAAGCTGGTTCGACAGGTTCCAACACGACGACACCGCCGAGTAATGGCTCGGTAAGCAAGCCCGCAAGTGCTAAAAAGGCAGCCGAGGCAGCAAGATCTTTCAATAAGACTTTGGCCGGTACTTATGTTGTCACGGCGAATGTTGGGCTGCATATCCGTAATGGCGCAGGAACCGGTAAGGCCAGTCTCGCCGTACTTCCCAAAGGTACAAAAGTTGCAAATTACGGGTACTACACGCTTGTCGGCAATATAAAGTGGCTTTATGTTCAGGTCACTTACAAGGGTGTCACATACACTGGATTTTGCAGTTCTCAGTATTTGAAGAAGTAAACAAGTGCAATTTGGAGGAAAACATGATCACGTTCAGACAAAAGGGCGACTTCTCCAAGCTGACGAGGTTTTTGGAGAGAGCCAAAGAAACGGTGCATCTCGGAGACCTCAATCAGTATGGCCGAGCCGGAGTGGCCGCTCTTGCGTCTGCAACGCCTGTTGACTCTGGAGAAACGGCCCAATCGTGGTATTACGAGATCACGAACAAGAAGGGTTTTGTGAGTATCTCGTTTCACAATTCAAATATTCAAAATGGAGTTCCAATCGCCATCATTTTGCAGTATGGACATGGAACTGGAACCGGCGGCTGGGTAGCGGGACGTGATTACATCAATCCTGCTATCCGGCCTATTTTTGATCAAATCGCAAATGACGCATGGAAGGAGGTCACGAAGACATGAGCACAACGATCGACGAGAGAGTTGTTGAAATGCGATTCGACAACCGTCAATTCGAGGCGGGTGTGAAGACAAGTTTGTCCACGCTCGACAAACTCAAAGAGGGTTTGGATCTGGACGGTGCGGCTAAAGGTCTGAAGGGCCTTGGCGACGCAGCTAAAAAGTGCGACCTTTCGACCCTTAGCAATTCCGTCGAGACTGTTCGGATGAAATTCTCGGCGCTCGAAGTCATGGCGGTGACCGCCCTTTCAAACATTACCAACTCGGTCATCAATACCGGAAAACGGATGATCGAATCGTTTACATTGGAGCCTCCCAAACAAGGCTTTGATGAATACGAGCTTAAGATGGGCTCTATTCAGACGATCATGATGAGCACCGGCGCATCGCTGGAGGAGGTCAACAAGTATCTTCAGGAGCTGAACACCTATTCCGATAAGACAATTTACTCTTTCCAGGATATGACCTCCAATATCGGTAAGTTCACGAATGCCGGCGTCGGCCTTGAAGATGCTGTTATGGCTATCCAGGGTGTGTCGAATGTGGCTGCCGTATCCGGTGCAAATGCAAACGAGGCTTCACGTGCGATGTATAACTTTGCACAGGCCTTGTCCGCAGGATATGTCAAGTTGATCGACTGGAAATCCATTGAAAACGCGAACATGGCAACAGTGGAATTCAAGACGCAGCTTTTGGAGTCGGCTGTTGCGTGTGGAACTTTGACGAAAACCGCAGACGGAATGTATAAGACCGTCAAGGGAAATGTCATCGACGCCACACATAACTTTAACGATTCTTTGCAGGATCAGTGGATGACAACGGAAGCTCTTGTCGGCACACTTCGTAATTATGCTGATGAAACGACCGACATCGGTAAGAAGGCATTCGCTGCTGCACAGGATGTTAAGACATTCTCACAGTTGATTGACACCTTAAAGGAAGCTGCGGGCTCCGGCTGGGCGAATACCTGGGAAATCCTCTTTGGTGACTTTGAGGAAGCCAAGGAATTGTGGACTGGTCTTAGTCAGGCAATCGGCGGATTTATTGATACGCAGTCTGATGCTCGTAATTCGGTGCTTCAGGGATGGAAAGACCTTGGAGGCAGAACCGAGCTGATAGAGTCTCTCAAGAACACCCTCAAGGGGATCGGGACAGTTATCAAGCCGATCACAGAAGCCTTTCGTGATATTTTTCCGCCAACTACTGCGGAACAGCTTCATAATCTGACGGAAGGACTGCTGAAGTTCACAGAAAAGCTGACGCTTAGTGACACTGCTTCCGAAAACCTGAAGAGCACCTTTAAGGGTCTATTCGCCATTCTTGATATTTGCAAGCGGGCAATCGGTGCAATTCTTGGTCCGGTCGGTTCTCTTCTTGGGAAAGTGACCGGCTTAGGCGGCGGTGTTCTCGGCGTGACCGGCTCTATTGGAGAATGGCTCGCCAAGCTTGACGAAGCGATCAAGAAGAACGACGCCTTTGGCAAAGGCATTGAGAAGATCTCTGATTTTGTGAGCGGTGCTGTTACGGCCATCAAGAATTTTGCCGAGTCTGTTCGTGAATACCTCGGTCTGCCGACGCTTGACGAAGCGAAGGAGTCTATGAAAGAACTCTTTGGTACTGCCGAAGAGAAAATTCAGGTTCCCGGACTGGAACTCCTGCACACGATCCTGGAGAAGCTGAAAGAGCGTGCCGGTCAGGTCAAAGACGCTATTGTCGGTCTGAAAGATGGCATCTCCGGTGCGTTTTCTAAGATTGGCGGAAATACCGATGTGTCGAAATTTGCCGCATTGATCCAAGCACTATCCATTGCTGCTAAGAAAATTGGCGGTGGTATTTTCGATGCGCTCGGCAACGGCATCAATAAGATCGTAACTGCTGTGAGTAACGCTGATTTTAGCGGAATCATCGACCTACTAAACGGAATTTCTATCGGCGGTATTGCGATTGCCATAACCAAGTTCACCAATAGTTTGACGAAGCCCTTTGATGAAGTCGGAGGTCTTCTTGACAATGTGAAGGGGATTCTGGATGGGGTTCGTGGATGCTTTGAGGCATATCAGACGCAGTTAAAAGCCGGAACTTTGCTGAAAATAGCAAGCGCTATTGCGATTCTGGCAGCATCTATCGTCGCGATTTCTCTTATTGATAGTGAGAAGTTATCTGCGTCACTGGGAGCTATTACGGTTCTCTTTGCTGAACTGATGGCATCCATGTCGGTCTTTACCAAAATCAGCGGAGATGTTAAAGGTGCGGTGAAGAGTTCGACAGTGATGCTCGCCATGTCCACATCCATCCTGATCCTTGCATCAGCGCTGAAAAAGATCGGTGACTTGGATGGCGGACAGCTTGCAAAAGGTGTTGCCGGTGTGACGGCCTTGATGGCGGCGATGGTCGGTGCGGTGAAGCTGCTCAACATGAGCGGCGGTTCTTCGATGAAGGGCGCGACACAGATGGTTCTCTTTGCGGCTTCCATCAAGATCCTTGCATCGGTCTGCACAGACCTTGCAACGCTTGAATGGAATGGGCTTGCAAAAGGGCTGACCGGTGTCGGCGTGCTGCTGGCGGAAGTCTCACTCTTTATGAACACCGCAAAGTTCAGTGGAAAGTCTTTAACAACAGCGGCGGGAATCGTCGTCCTTGCCTCGGCAATCAAAATCCTGGCATCTGCCTGTAAGGATCTCGGTAGTCTCGATTTCGGACAGCTTGTGAAGGGGCTTGGCTCCATTGGTGTTCTTCTGGCGGAGATCACGGTCTTTACCAAGTTGACCGGCAATGCAAAGGGTCTGGTGTCCACCGGGATCGCGATGATCGGGATTGGCGCTGCTATGAAAATCTTTGCTTCCGCGATTGGCGACTTCGGAAACCTTGACTGGAATCAGATCGCCAAGGGGCTTGTCGCTATGGGCGGCGCATTGGCCGAAGTGGCTATCGCTATGAAGGTGATGCCGAAGAACACGATAAGTGTTGGCATTGGTCTGATCGCTGTTGGTGCGGCACTTGAGATCGTGGCAAACGCCCTCGGAAAGATGGGCGGTATGACCTGGGAAGAGATCGCAAAGGGGCTCGTCACAATGGGCGGCGCTCTTGCAGAGCTTGCCCTCGGTCTGAATGTGATGAACGGTACTTTGCCTGGTTCTGCCGCCATGCTGGTAGCGGCTGGCGCATTGGCTATTCTGACTCCGGTGCTGCTGGCTCTTGGCTCAATGAGTTGGGAGAGCATTGCCAAGGGGCTTGTGACGATTGCCGGTGCATTCACCGTGATCGGTGTGGCCGGTCTTGTGCTGACCCCTCTTGTTCCGACGATCCTGGCGCTTGCCGGAGCATTTGCGTTGATCGGTGTCGGTACCGCAGCTATCGGAGCAGGTCTTCTCGCTGCCGGTGCCGGACTGTCGGCTATTGCAGTCGGCATTACCGCCTTGGCTACTTCTCTTGGCGCAGGTGTGACCGTTATTGTGGCAGGACTCAGCACGATCATCACAGGGATTGCCGCGTTGATCCCTGCTATTGCCGAAAAGCTCGGTGAGGCTATTATAGCGTTCTGCGGCATAATCGCTCAGGGAGCTCCCGCTATTGGAGAAGCTGTTAAGGCCGTCGTTCTTACGCTGGTGGATGTACTTGTTGAGTGCGTCCCTGCAATCGCTGACGGTGCATTGGCACTGCTGTCCGGCGTGCTCGCTTCTCTTGCAAACTATACTCCGGAAATCGTTGACTCTATTATGCTGTTCCTGATCAACCTGCTGAACGGCATTGCAGAGCGGCTGCCCGAACTCATTCAGGCGGCAGTCAATGTGATCGCGGCATTCTTCTCCGGCATCATTGATGCTCTGGCAGGACTTGATACAAGTGTATTGGTGAAAACCATCGCCGGCATCGGTCTGCTGTCCGGCATTATGGTCGCATTGGGTGCGGTAGCCGCATTGATCCCCAGCGCTATGATAGGTGTGCTCGGTATGGGTGCTCTTATCGCTGAGCTGGCGATCGTTCTTGCTGCTGTTGGTGCCCTTGCACAGATCCCCGGCCTTTCCTGGCTGATCGGTGAGGGCGGCAAGCTGCTGGAGCAGATCGGTACGGCGATCGGTGGGTTTGTCGGCGGCATTGTCGGCGGATTCATGAGTGGTATCTCCAGTCAGTTCCCGCAGATCGGCAGTGATCTCGCAGCGTTTATGACAAATGTTCAGCCGTTTATCGACGGCGCAAGCAGTATCTCTCCGGCAATGTTCAGCGGTGTGCAGGCATTGACAGACGCGATATTGCTGCTGACGAAGGCCGAGCTTGTGCAGGGTATTGCGTCCTGGTTCACGGGTAGTTCTTCTCTTTCGGATTTTGCTGATGAGCTCGTTCCGTTCGGAGAAAGCATGGCGGAGTTCAGCAACGCTATCAGCGGGATGGACGCCGACCTTGTTTCCAAAGCGGCGACTGCCGGTAAGGCACTTGCAGAGATGGCCACAACGCTGCCGAACAGCGGCGGTGTAGTCGGCTTCTTTGCCGGTGAGAATGACATGGACAAGTTTGGAGAGCAGTTGGTTCCGTTCGGAAAGGCCATGAAGGACTACTCTCTCGCTGTCAAAGGAATGGATGTCGGTGCCGTCAGCAATTCCGCTTCTGCCGGTAAGGCGCTCGTGGAACTATCCAATACCATTCCGAACTGCGGCGGACTTGTGAGCTTCTTCACCGGAGATAACAGTATTGCTGATTTCGGTGACCAGCTCGTTCTCTTCGGTGAGGGGCTTGCGGCTTATTCCACCTCTATCGAGGGCATCAACATGAGCAAGCTTTCCAGCGCGATCACACAGGTCGAGAAACTGGTAGCGCTTGCCGATACAGTGAAGAATATGGATCAGTATGCATTTGTGAACTTTACGAATGCGCTGGTTCTGCTGGCAAACACCAGTATCCAAAACTTTACCGACGCCTTCTATAACAGTGGAGCTACCGTGAGCACGGCGGTCATCTATATGCTCAATTCCGCAGGCACGACCATCCGGCAGAACCAGACGATCGTTAATGTGGCGATGGCTGAGCTGATGCTTGCGATGGCCGCGACCGTGAAAGCACACACCACGAGCATGAATACCGCTGTCGTGCAGATGATGGTCGGCTTCAGCACCACGATCCGCAGCAACGGTGCTTCCGTACGGACGGCGATGCAGTCTGTCATGCTGGTCATTGTGGCAGAAGTGAACAACTACAAGGATCAGTTCAATGAAGCCGGCAGGAATGTTTCGCAGGGCTTTATCAACGGCATCCGATCGAAGCTGAGCGGCGCCTCTCAGGCGGGCCGCGATCTGGGTCTTGCGGCGTTGAATGCGGCAAAGAAGGCGCTGGACAGCCATTCTCCCTCCCGCGAGTTTATCGAGCTTGGTAAAAACATTGGCGAGGGTATGACCATCGGTATCAACAACGCGATCGTTCCGGTTTCTTCGGCTGCGGCAAAGATGAGCGATGAAGCCATCAAGGTCGCGCAGAAGGGACTCGACGCCTTTAAGGATTGGGCGGAAGAGCGGAAATATTACAGCGAGCTCAGCTTGAAAGAGGAGCTTGCCGGATGGGAAACGCTCCAGAAGAAATACCGCGAAGGCAGCGAGGAACGAAAGCAGATCGACCGCGAGGTCTATCGTGTTCAAAATGAGTTGGTTACGGCCACTTATCAGTATTCGATGAACTGGATCGAAGAGCAGAAATCGTATAACAAGCTGACCCTTGCGGAGGAACTGGCTGCCTATAAGCGTGTTCAGAGCCGATATGCCAAGGGGACAGAGCTGCGGAAGAAGCTCGACCTGCAAGTTTATCAGTTGGAGAAAGAGATCAGCGACGCGCAGAAACAGTATATCTCTGATGTGCAGTCTGTGCAGAGCGAGGCGAACCAGAAGCGGCTCGACCTGGAGGAAGAGTATGCTGATAAGGTAAAGTCGATCAATGCACAACTGGCGAGCGATATTCAGGCAGAGAACGACAAGTACGAGAATGCTCTGAAATCCCGCGAGGATTCTCTCTATAAGTCCTATAGCCTCTTTGACGCTGTGAAGGAGCGTGATGAGGTCAGCGGCGGCACCCTGATGAAGAATCTTGAGGGTCAGGTCAAGAAATTTGGCGAATGGCAGGATATTTTAGAGTCTCTTGCCGGCAGAGGACTTGACAGTGACCTTATCGAGGAACTTCAGGATATGGGTCCTGACGCGATCGCCCAGATCAAGGCGCTGAACAACATGAGCGACTCCGAGCTTGAGAAGTATGCTGACCTCTGGAAGGTCAAGCACGCAATGGCTCGCGAGCAGGCGGTCGGCGAATTAGAGGGGCTGCGCGAAGAGACCCAGCAGAATATTGCAAAACTCCGCGAGGAGGCCGATCAGGAGCTTACCGAGTATCGTGTTCTCTGGCAGGAGAAGATGAACCAGGTTACGGAAGATGCCAACGCTCAGTTGGAACAGCTCCGTAGAAGCTTTGAGGAAAAGGTTGGTCTTATCAAGAACAATACTGAGGATGAGCTTCAGGAGATGGCCGACACGGCGCAGAAGGTCTTGACGGAAGCTGGTTGGGATGAGACCGGCAAGCAGATCGTCAAGGGGCTTACTGAAGGCGTTCAGTCTGAGAAGTCCAGCTTTGTTGACGAGATCACGCAACTGGCTCTTGCAGGCGTACAGGCGGCGAAGTCGACACTGGACATCAACTCTCCATCGAGGGTGTTCCGTGAGATCGGTAACTACACCGGTCTTGGTTTCGTGAAAGGTCTTCATGACTATGCTGACCGATCTTATGCGGCCGGTTCTGAGATGGCGGAGTCGGCCGAGGGCGGTCTTTCCGGTGTGCTTCAGACCATTGCCGACATTGTGAGCGGCGGGTTCGATATGGAGCCGGTAATCCGTCCTGTTCTGGATCTCTCTGCCGTATCGGCCGGAGCAGACGCCTTGAACAACTTATTCTATTCGCAGCGAGCGGTCGGTCTTGTTGGGCAGGCTGCCGTTGCATTTGAAGCCCAGCGCGGCGGAAGCAGTCAGACAACAATTTCCGTCGACAATGACGATGTTGTGGCCGAGCTTCGCACGCTTCGAGGTGAGATGGCTTCGATGCTGGAACGCATGGAGAAGCTGCGTGTTGTGTTGAACACCGGTGCGCTCGTCGGCGAACTTGCTGAACCGATGGATGTGGCACTCGGACAGCGATCTACACAAAGAGGAAGGGGGATTTAAGTTGTACCATTCGATCACATTTGGCGATAAGAACACATGGGACGATTGGCGGCTTGTCCCCGCTTCCCGTCCGCTATTCAATCCACCTGCGCAAAAGGTAAAGATTCTGGACATTCCCGGTGGGGACGGCGTCATTGATTTGTCGCAAGCCCTCACCGGGTATCCGGTGTATCAGAACCGGACGGGGTCTATCGAGTTTATCGTCATGAATGACTTTAAGCCTTGGCACATGGCCTACTCTGACATCATGGACTATCTGCACGGACAGACCATGCGGGCAATTCTGGAGGACGATCCGGAGTATTTCTACGAAGGGCGTTTCACAGTGAACGCATGGAAATCGGAAAAGGACTGGTCACGGCTCGTCATCGACTACGATGTCGGCCCTTACAAGTGGAAAAACCTTTCCTCCATCGACAACTGGCTGTGGGACCCGTTCAACTTTCAAAATGGAGTCATTCAGGCGGCTTTGTTCCGCAATATTGCAGTGACGACAGAGATGAAGGAGATCGAGCTGGATGCGGTGATGTACGGACGGGCTCCGGTCTGCCCCAGATTCATTGTGCAAAGCAGTGAGGGGCGCGGCGTTCATGTCCGATTTGTCAACCGTCAGCTCAACATCGACCTGACAAAGCTTTTGCCGGAGGGAACCATTCAGATCCCCGAGTTTATTCTGTTTGGCGACTACGGCGGAACGATCTATCTTTGGGTCGACGAGGGGACAGGAACCGTGTCCGTTGATTTCAGACAAGGGAGGTTGTAAGCGATGTATTCTGTTTATGCCGATGGCGTCTGCATCTACAATGATGCCTTCGCATTGGACAACATGAAGCTTGCAAGCCCCAAGCTGACGCTTGAGGACAATGCGGCCGGTTCCTTTGTGATGACGGTTCCACCTTCCAATCTCGGATACGGCACCATCGTCCGTATGGTGACCGACATTGCCGTCCACAAGGACGGAAAAGAGATCTGGGCGGGTCGCGTCCTCTCTGAAAACGAGGACTTTTACCGAAATCGGGTACTTACCTGCGAGGGCGAGCTTGCGTTCTTCAATGACAGCACACAGCCGCCTGCGGAGTACGCCGGAGGGACGATCCGCGAGTACCTTGAGGCGATGATCGCCATTCACAACGCAAAGGTCGGAGACAACCGGAAATTCGCCATCGGCATTGTTACGGTGGTGGATGAAGATTTTCCTACCTATTACACCAACTATGAAAAGACCATCACGATCTTGAATGCGCTGGTGACGCAGTATGGCGGTCATTTGCGGGTACGCAAGGAAGACGGCGTCCGTTATCTTGACTATCTCAAGGATTATCCAGACACTTGCAGCCAGACGATCCAGTTCGGCTCCAACCTCATCGAACACACCAAGGGATGGGATATGACGGAGTTTGCAACGGTCATTGTTCCGCTTGGCAACAGGCTCGATAAGAGCGAGATCGAGGCGCTGGACGCCTACCTGACTGTGGAGAGCGTGAATGAGGGCAGCCTTTATGTCCAGTCCTCCGAGGCTGTGAAAACCTATGGCTGGATCGAGAAAACAGTGACATGGGACAGCGTTTCTGATCCAGAAGCACTGCTGGAAAAGGCGAAGGCATATCTTGCCGACTTGCAGTTCGACAACATGGAACTGGAAGTGAGTGCTCTTGACCTCCATTATCTCAACGCGAATGTGGAGGCAGTGAAGCTGCTGGACGAGATCCGCGTGATCTCGCGGCCGCATGGGCTTGACCGTGTATTTCCTGTCACGAAGCTGGAGATCCCTCTGGACAGCCCGGAGAATACCCAGTTTACGCTTGGCGACACGGTGCAGACCAGTCTTACCAGTGTGAACAACCAGATCAGCGCCGCTATCCTTGAGAAAATCGAGGGTCTCCCCAAGGCGCACAACATCCTGAAAGAGGCAAAAGAAAACGCCACGCAGATCATGACGGCGGCCACGACCGGCTACATCACGATTACACGGGACGAATACGGTTCTGATACGCTTTATATTTCCAATATCCGCGACTATACCAAAGCCGACAAGCTCTGGAAATGGAACATGAACGGCCTTGGCTACTCAAAGGATTACGGAAAGACCTTTGGGCTTGCCATCACAATGGATGGTTCTATTGTGGCAGACTATATCACGACCGGTGTTCTCAATGCCGATGTGATCCGTGCCGGTACGCTGAAAGATTATGGCGGAAACTTCTCGCTTGACTTCGAGAGCGGCAAGCTGACGATGAAGAAAGGTTCCATCGACATTGGAGACGGAAACTTCACCGTTGACGAGGAAGGCAACCTGACCGCACGCCGAGGCACCTTTGCGGGTACTCTGGCTGCGGCGAAAGGCACCTTTAGCGGTACGCTGGTCGGTGTGGACGGAAACTTCAAGGGGGTGGTTCAGGCCTCTGACTTCCTTGACCGAGCGGGCAACAGCATGATGGACGACGAGCGATTCAAGTCCAAATACCTGAGCGTCTACGGACTTACCGTTACCAACGGTGTCCGCACGACATTTGCTGTTGATTCCAGCGGCTCCGTTACCATAGACGGTAAGGTGACGCTGTCCGCCGGAAGCACGATCAACTGGGCATCCGTGACGAACCAGAACCTCACCTCCAACCCCGCCTACTCGCTGGCAAGCACGGCGAATGCGAACGCTTCCGCTGCGCAGAGTACCGCAGACGACGCTTATGATGAGGCTTCTGCCGCATGGTCGAGAGCAAACAGGGCCTATCAGGATCGGTGCACTGACCAGAATGTATTTGATGTGCTCACCTCCGGTGGTACGAAATTCGGTATTTTCAGTGACTCGTACAGCGGACGGCTTTACATCAATGCCGATTATATTCGCTCCGGCACCATCAATGCCGATTATATCGACCTGTCGTGTGATTATGGTGGATTCTGCAAAGGGCATGGCTCTGACGGTCAGCATACGACCTACGGTGCGATGATGTATGGTTCTAACGGTCCTGGTTGGGAGCCTTATATTATTGTTACCAATGCTGGCGCCCGTATCTCCGGTTCCGGAGCAGACCTTGTTGTTTCCAGCGGCATCACCATGAGCGAAGAGCCAAGTTACGGTTCCGATTTAAGGATCAAGAACAGCATCGACTATGATCTTGCCTCTTATGAGGCGTTCTTCCTGGCGCTGAAGCCATCCACCTTCAAGTACAACAAAGGTACTTCCGGGCGGAAACATTTCGGCTTCATCGCGCAGGATGTAGAACAGGCAATGCTTGACACCGGACTGACATCAGATCAACTTGCGGCGCTTGTTAAAGACCCTGTCAAAGAGATCCTTTCGGATGGCATCACAGACTACCGTTACAGCATCCGATACGGTGAACTTATCGCGCTCAATACGCACATGATCCAGAAACTCTATCAAATGGTTGAAGAACTGCTTCAGCAAAAGGAGGGATAATGTTGAAGAAACAGCTTAAAAATTCAGAAATGGTCGTGATGGTTCAGAACCTGCGGCCGCTTCTTCAGCTCCGCAACAAGATCGGCTATATCGCCGCGAGGAACTTCCGGATGCTTTCTACTGCTTTGACTGAGTATGAAGCATTCAAACACGACCTCATCAACAAATATGGAGAGCCTGACAAGGACGAAAGTGGCAACGAGACCGGAACCATTTCCATCAAGGTGGGCTCTCCTAATTTTAAGGCCTTCTGCGACGAGCTTGCTCCGTTCAACGAGATGGAACATGAGGTAGAGCTGATGACCGCCAAGTATGAAGATACGATCGGCTGTCTGAGCGGCGAGGAGATCCTATTGCTTGACTGGATGCTGGAGGACTAAGGAAGGAGTGATTTAGATGGCTGATATCAGCAGCTTTCTGAAAAAAATCCTCAGCGCCATTTATGGCGAAGAGGTTCGCGGCTCCATCCATGATGCTCTGGCGGCGATGAACACGGAGTCCAGCAGCGCGATGGAGTTTGCCTCCACAGCAAAGGATTCCGCACAGGCAAATGCCGCGGCTGCCAAGAAGTCCGCCGAAGATGCCGAGAAAAAGGCGACAAGTGCCTCCGAATCCGCTGCGGCGGCTGCGCTCTCCGAGGGAAGCATCAAGACCTCTGAGGAAAATGTCAACAAGCAGGCCGCAGACGCAAAAGAAGCTGCCGCCGGTGCTAAGGCGTCTGAGACAGAGGCGAAGAACTCGGAAGAGATCGCCAAACAGAAGGCGCAGGAGGCCACGGACGCCAAGACAGCGGCGACGCTTGCCGAGGGAGAGGTCAAGGCCGCCGAGGAGCGCGTGAGAACCATCCGCTCGGAGGCTGAGACACTTGGCGCACAGGCTACTGCTGACCGCAACGCAGCGGAAGAGGCTCGCACTGCTGCGGAAGTTGCAAGAGATGCGGCGGTGAACAGTCAAAATGGAGCAAAAGCATCGGAAGATGCCGCTGCTGCATCGAAGACGGACGCCGAAGCCGCTAAAACGGCTGCTGTGGACGCCCGTGACAAGGCGCAGACCGCTAAAACGGCCGCCGAGAACGCGCGGGAGTCCGCCGAGAACTCTGAGGCAAACGCCAAGACTTACAAGGAGTCTGCCGCAGAGAGCGCAGCGACCGCACAGCAGTACAGCGGAAAGCCGCCTAAGCCGGAGAACGGTACCTGGTGGATCTGGGACGCTGAGAAGGGCACCTATGTGAACACAAACATCAGTTGCGAGCTGACCGGCCCGACCGGCAACGGTATCCAGAGCATTCAGTTGACACAGGGCAATCATACGCCCGGCTCGACTGATATTTACACCGTTACGATGACAGATGGAAGCGAGTACAACATCGCCGTCTACAACGGCCTGAACGGAACTGGTACGGGCGATGTGCTCGGCATCCATTTCGATCTGGTGCTGCCGGCCTCCGGATGGTCGAACGGTTCCATCACTGTGGCGGAGAGCCGCCTTGTGGCCGCTGCCAAGTACAAATACCTCATTGATGCATATGAAGCCAGCCGTGAAGAATACCTCGAATGCAATGTGCGTCCGAAAGACATCTCCACGACCGGCTTCATCACATTTGTGAACGATACCGACCCGATCAAAGACATCACGGTGAACATCGTGCGTCTTGAACTGTCGGTCAATGCCGAAGAAGGAGGCGAATGATTTGAAAATCGCGATCAAAAGCTGCTTCACCACGCTGGTGGAGGACACTACGCTGATCCAGAACGCAGCGACGCCTTATCTGGTCGAATTCGCCTTCAGCAAGGATTGGGACGGGTTCGCAAAGACTGCGCTCTTTGAGGCAGGCGGCGTCAGCATGGCTGTGGTGCTGAGCGAAGACAAGTGTGACATTCCGGGCGAATGCCTGAAGAAAGGCGGTATCCCGCTGAAGATCGCCGTTTATGGCGTCAAGGGCGAGGAACGGAAGTCGACGGGCTGGCATGTGACCAGCAAGATCCTCTTCCCGGCCAATATCAGCGTTGGCGCAGGCGGCTCCGGAGACCCGATGGGCGATGAAGCCTACAAGCAGATCATGGGGATCATCGGCGACCCATCGACGGCGGGTTTTGGCAACAAGACGCTGACTGAGGTGATCGTTGAGATCCAGAGGAGCATTTCCGGAACGGCCTCGGATAAAGAGGTCGACGATATGCTGAACGATGCCTTTGCCTCGAACGACCCGGGCGGAAGCACACCCGACAACACCGCTTCTGACAAAGAAGTGGATGACCTACTCAATGATGTTTTCGGCGAACAGCCGTAAACAAATATATTTAAGGGGGACATGCAATATGTCTACTACTAAGCACACTACTATTGATCAGCTCAAGAAACTGGCGCTGCGCACCAAGAGCGAGATCGGCCTTGTCGATGCTAAGGTTGCCGGTCTGACCACCAAGGTCAATGACCTGGTGACCGCCGGCGGCGAGCCTAACAAGCTGGAAGGCATCAAGGTCAACGGCACTCTGCTGGCTCTGACCGATAAGATCGCCGACATCCTCATCGCTGAGGGCAAGACCAACGGCACCATCTCCGCCAACGGCGTTGATATTCCCGTTCACGGTCTGGCTGCTCTGGCCTACAAGTCCGAGGTCGCTGAGAGCGATCTGGCTGCCGCTCTGAAGGCCATCATCGACGCCAAGGCGAAGCAGGCTGACCTGGATACCTTGACCGGCAACGGCGAAGGCTCCATCAGCAAGATGATCGACGCGGCTATCAACAAGTTCGCCACCGATGTGACCGATGACAATGTGGTCAACAGCTACAAGGAGCTGATCGACTGGGTTGCCAAGCACGGCCCCGAGGCGACCAAGATGGCCGGCGGCATCAGCGAGAACAAGACTGCTATTGCCGACCTGAAGACTCTTGTCGGCACGCTGCCCGAGGGTGCGACCTCTACCACCGTTGTCGCCTACATCACCGAGGCGATCAATGCTCTGAGCATCGGCGATTACGCCAAGACGACTGAGGTGACTGCCGCGATCAGCACCGCCCTGGAGTCTTACTACACCAAGACCCAGGTCGACGAAACCTTTGTCAAGAAGACGGACATCGTGATGGCTACCGACGAGGAAGTCGACGCCATGCTGACCGAAGTCTTCGGCGCTCAGGCTACCGTCTGATCCAGCATATGCGAGCGGGGGATGGGCTTCCTGTCCCCCGTTCCACCTTTTGAAAGGAAGGTAACAACATATGGCAGAGCATAAGTTTCCCACATTTGACCAGCTCAAAAAGCTGGCACTTGCGGGGAAGAAGGATTCCGCCAAGCAGGTAGCTGAATTGGCGGAGCTTGTTGCCGCCGGACTGGAGGATCTCCAGCATATCGGCATCTCTGTTACTCTGCCGGCCGCGAATTGGAGCGGCGGAGCGCAGACTGTTGCACATGCTTCCCTCTTAGCTGACAGCAACTATATTTATCTTGTAGGCGCAGACGCCGGTACCCGTAATGTGTACGACAGTTATGGCGTGAGCGCAGGCAATGTAACCACAAGCGGGCAGATGACTTTCCGGTGCGATACGACGCCGACCGTTGACTTGTCCGTCTTTATCATTCGACTGGAGGTCGGAACAGATGAGTAATGTTGGCAAGGTATTCAACCTTTCCGGCGGCGGTGGCAGCGGCTCTCCGAAGATGGAAAGTCTGACTATCGCCACCTCGCCCAACAAGACGGTCTATAAGTCCGGTGAAACTTTCGACCCCACCGGCATGGTCGTTGTGGCAAACTACGGCGAAGGTCTGATGGCAAATGTGACGGGTTACACCGTCTCTCCCTCTGTTCTTACGGACGGGGTGAACGAAGTTGTCATCACCTACACCGAGGGTCGCATCACGAAGACCGCGACGGTTGCCGTGACGGTGGAAAAGGTGCTTGTCAGCATCGCCATCACCACACAGCCGACCAAGACGGTCTACCAGTATCAGGAGAGCCTTGATCCGACGGGCATGGTCGTGACCGCGACATTCTCGGACGGGGGCATGGCGGATGTACTGGATTACACCTATCCAACGACGAACTTCTCTACACTTGGGCGTCAGGTCATGAAGCTTGAATTCACCTACGAAGGTGTGACGAAGAGCACAGACCTTGTTGTTACGGTGCAGGGTAAGACCATTGCCGTTCCGACGCAGACGAACATCCCGACCTACAACGGTTCGGACAAGACGCCGAGCTGGAACGGCTACGATCCACTCAAAATGGAGATCTCCGGCGTTACGAGCGCCTCTGACGCAGGCAGTTACACGGCGATCTTCAAGCTGTCCTACGGCTATCTGTTCCCGGACGGCACGGATGAAGCCCGCGTAAAGTGGACGATCGACCGCGCTGTCATCTCGGCTCTGCCGACGCAGACGGGGACGCTTGTTGCCGATGGAACGAGCAAGACGCCGAGCTGGAGCGGCTATGACACCAGCAAGATGACCATTGGCGGCGATACCTCCGGTACGGCTGCCGGTGAGTACACGGCGACCTTTACGCCGACTTCCAACTACAAGTGGTCGGACGGCAGTACGGGCGCCAAGGAAGTGAAGTGGACGATCATCTCGGTGCTCGTTTCCATTCCTTCGCAGAGCGGCACGCTGACCTACAACGGCAGCGCCCAAACGCCGAGCTGGAAGAACTTCGACAATGAGAACTCCTCTGTGAGAGTATCTGCCAAGACGAATGCCGGCGAGTACACGGCGATCTTTACCTTGAAGAAGGGTATGTGGACGGACGGTACGACCGCGGCAAAGACCATCAAGTGGACCATCGGCAGAGCCACCATCGCGGCGGTTCCCGCCCAGAGCGGCACGCTGACTTATGACGGCAACCCGAAGACTCCTTCGTGGAACACCGCCTATGATTCGGCAAAGATGACCGTTTCCGTGACGGCCGCTACCAACGCAGGCACTTACAGCGCCACCTTTACGCCGACTTCCAACTACAAGTGGTCGGATGGCAGCACCGGAGGCAAGACAGCATCGTGGACGATCGGCAAGGCCGCGAACAGCGTGACCAACTCGCCGAGTTCCATCGTGCTGAAGAGCAGTGCCAAGACCGCCACCTTCACGGTGAACCGTAAGGGCAACGGTACGATCACAGCCACCTCGAACAACACGAGCGTCGCAAAGATCAAGTCCATCAATCAAAGCACCGGCGTCGTGACCGTTGAGAGCGTGAACGACACGACCGGCACAGCCAAGATCACGGTCAAGGTCGCCGAGGGAACGAACTACAAGGCGGCGTCTGATACGACGGTCAATGTGACGGCAACTTTCGTCACGATCTACGGCGTTGAGTGGGATTGGACGAGCAGCGGCCAGACCAAGGGCACTCGTACGGACGCAGCAGCACACTTTGCTGATCCGTCTCCGGCGGTGAACAACGGCAGTGGCTCTTCTCCCTTTGACAACCTGATGCCGTGGTCCGGTATGGTGAAGGAGACCCGCAGCGGCGGCGTTGAGGTCAAGGAGCCGAAGTATTGGTTCAAGTGGACGAAGACCGGCAAGAAGTTGAAGCTTCAGATCGCGGACGGTTATGTCGAGGGCTTCTCTGTTGACCCGGTGAACCGGGACCGCGGGGACGGCCTTGGCGAGCTGGACTACTCCTACATCGGCCGTTATCACTGCGCCAGCGGCTATAAGTCCACCACGGGCGCCGCACAGCAGGTAAACATCACGAGAAGCCAGGCGAGAACCGGCATCCATAACCTCGGCGCTAACTTCTGGCAGATGGATTTCGCTCAGTTCTGGTATGTGAACATGCTGTTCCTTGTGGAGTTTGCTGACTGGAACGGCGAGCGTATCGGAAGAGGCTGCTCTACGAGCGGTTCCAAGATGAACAATGGTCAGACCGACGCGATGGGTTACCACACCGGTACGACCGCGGCAAGCCGCGACAGCTACGGCTTTACGCAGTATCGCAACATCGAAGGCTGGTGGGACAATGTTTATGACTGGATGGACGGCTGCTATTACAACAATAACGGCCTGAATGTCATCAGCAATCCCAACAACTTCAGCGACAGCGCGAATGGCACGCTTGTCGGCACGCCCTCTTCGGGCTATCCGTCCGACTTCACCATTCCGACAGCAAGCGGTCTTGAATGGGCGCTGTTCCCGAGCGCGGCAAACGGCAGTCAAACGACCTATGTCCCGGATAACTGGAGCTTCTATGGTAGATATCCGTGCCTGTACCATGGCGGTAGCTATGTCCGGAGCCAGGATCACGGTCCGTTCTACTTCTACTGCAACTTCGCGTCGAACACGTACGACAGCGTCGGCTGTCGCCTCCAGGAACGCCCGCCAAAGGCGGCGTGACTGTTCCCCTGAAGAGGTAGGGGTGCAGGGGTGAGGGGGCCGCAGCCCCTTCCCCTTGCATTTCACTGATATTTTAAGAAAAACAACAATTTAACATGGGGTCAACTGTGCAGCAGACGATGGTCCCGGATAACTGGAACTTCAATGGTAGATATCCGTGCCTGTACCATGGCGGTAACTATAACCAGAACCAGAATCACGGTCCGTTCTACATCAACTACAACAACGCGTCGAACACGAACGACAACATCGGCTGTCGCATCCTTGCTGAGCCACAGGCTAACCCTCCATTTGGTAGTAGGGGTTCCTCACCCTTTCTATATCGCACGGTTGACCGCACAGCACTTGCTGAAGAAAAGCCGACAGGACACAGCTTAGTACACTTCGGGCCAGGTCTCGCCTTGGAACACCCCGCGGCGCTGGAACGGTTGTGAGGCTACAAGGAGGAAAACATCCCTGATGAAACGAGTTCGAGTTTACAAAGAGATCATATCGGACGAAAACCTTCGTCTGGCAATTCAGGAAGTGAACGCCGGCCATCGGCGAAACGGCAATCACAGCCTGAACAAAAAGGTCATTGAGATCGAAAATAATATGGATGAATATGTGGAGAAGCTCCGAGCGTTCATCCAAGGTCTGGTCGACGGAGACGAGCACATGCACCCTCCCCTCAAGCGACGGCGCTGGGACCGCAATGCGGACAGCGGCAAAGGAAAATGGAGAGACATCAACGAGCCGCTTCTGTGGCCGGACCAATATGTTCACCACGCTGTTGTGCAGCCGATGATCCCGCACATTATGCGGAGCATGGACCGGTACTGCATCGCAAGCGTCCCCGGCCGAGGGAACTCCTACGGCGTCAAGGCATTGAAGAAGTGGATGAAGAACGATGTGGAGGGCACGAAGTATTGCTGCGAGTGCGACATCTACCACTGCTTTGAAGAGCTTGACCCGCCGTATGTCATCGAAGCCTTGAAGCGGGTGTTCAAGGATACCGAAACGCTCTGGCTGTGCGACGCCATTATGGAATACGGAGTTCTCATCGGCGCATTCTTCTCCGCATGGTTTCTCCATTTGACACTCCAGCCCTTAGATCTGATGATCCATCAAAAGCAGTATGGCGTATCGCACTATGTACGGCAGATGGACAACTTTACGATCTTTGGTTCCAACAAGCGAAAGCTGAGGAAGCTGCTGGAGGATATCAAGAAGTGGCTTGCCGAGATCGGAATGAAGATCAAAGGTAACTGGCAGATATTCCGTGTCGGGTTTACGCCCAAGGTCGAAAGAGCGCATCAGGCTTTGCCGAAGAAAAAGCAGCGGCACCGCCGTCCGCGCTTACCATCGGCTCTGGGATACCGATTCGGACACGGTTACACGATCTTGCGAAAGCACAATCTATTCCGGCTCAAGCAATCGCTTCATCTTTACTACTACCGGAGAGACAGGAACCGAGTCATCTCGTTCAAGAGGGCTTCAGGGCTGATCTCACGGCTCGGACAGCTTCGCAAATGCAATCATCAGCAGGTTTTGGACAGGCACTATCAGCCCAAGACGATGTTTGCACTGAAGAAAGTCGTCCGAAAGGAGTGCAGAAGACTTCAGGCATTATATCCGCCATACCAGGCGGCATAAAAAGGAGTGATTTTCATGAAAGTACAGGGAATGGTCAACCCCGGCAGCTTTACTGTGGAAGAGATCCCCGGTACCAAACGAAGTCTTGTCCGTCTCTACCAGAATGTGGAGGCGTGCAAGATCGCTAAGGATGCCGAGGACAAGGAAGGTCTTGACGGGTTCCAGTATGACGAATACTGCGTTGAGGTCGAGAGTTGGCCCGGACTTGCTGCCAGCGTGCGGGAGAACTACGACACCTACCTTGCAAAGGGTAAGGACAATGAGGTCGACCGCAGTAACGATGCGTTGTTCCGCGCTCAGAAAAACACAGACTCCATCGTCCAGGATACGGACGCGATGAGCGTGGATCACGAATACCGACTGACCCTGCTTGAGCTGGGTCTCTCGGAATAATTGAGAAAGGAGGAAAACGACTATGCTGTATCGCACTCTGAAGCGCATGATCGAGCGCGGCCAGACCAACGGCCTTGAGGAAAAGATCGACATTTTCTTCGCAGCCGGCAAGCTGACCGAAAGCGAGTATCAGGAGCTCATCGCCATGCTCAAGGCAGAATGAACGCACCGGAGGATTGAGATGTGACTATTCAAGAGATTTTAGCCGGCGGGGGCGGTCTGCTCCTGATCCTTATGACCCTGGTGCAAATTGCCCCCGTCAAAATCAACCCCTGGTCGGCACTCGCCAAAGCCATTGGCAAGGCGATCAATGCTGACATTTCAAAGCGCCTCGACGAGATCGAGAAAAAGCTGGACTCACATATCAAAACGGATGATCAAGGCCGGGCCGATGACTGGCGGGCAGCGATCCTTCGCTTTAACAATGAGCTGCTTCGTCCGATCCGTCATACGAAGGAAGAATTCGTAGAGGTACTTGGGTATATCGACAAGTACGAGCATTATTGCGAAAAGAACCCTGAGTATCCAAACAGCCGCGCGGAAATTGCCATTGAGAACATTCGAGAGGTGTATAAGGTCCGGCTGAAGAAACGAGACTTCCTTCAGGACGAGGATAAGAAGGAGGTGGCGGAACTGTGAGCAGGTGGGGCATCGGCCTTTCCGAGAAAATGAAAGCCTGCAAAGAAGCGGAACCGTTCACTGATATTTTGGAGGGGGATGGGGGTGTTCCTGAAAAGGACCCCCAGTCTTCTTCCAAAGCAGGGTTCAAGGTCACCACGATGAAGATTATCGTGTGGGTCTGCATTCTCAACGGACTTGCATGGGTATGGTGCAGCTATATCCTTGCATTGCTCGGACGGGAGCAGATCGCAGAGGCCTTGTCACAGGTCGCGCTCAAGGAGATCATCGGCGTGGTGCTGATCTACGGTCTCAAGGCACTGTTTGAAAACCTGAGCAAGAACAACTCATGGCCTGACAAGGGAAACTCTACTCCGCCCGAAGACGGGGCTGGATAACAGGAGGAAAAGAATATGGAGAGTGTACTGAACTGGTCTGTCATCATCAGCATCATTGGCGTGCTGGTGGTGCTGACGAACATTGTGGTGCAGGTGCTCAAGAAAGTAACCTGGGACAAGCTGCCGACGAATGCTCTGGCGATGATCGTTTCGCTGGTGCTGACGCTCGGCGCTTTCTTTGCATATTGTTCCATCAAGGGGATCGCTATTGTGTGGTATATGGTGTTTGCCGCGGTGGTCCTCGCGTTCATGGTGGCTTATGCGGCAATGTTCGGATTTGACAAGCTGAAAGAAGCACTTTCGCAGATCCATAAGTAGTGATTAGAGGTCGAAAAAGGTGTAGGAGAGCCGGTTATTTCTTGACTACTCCTACACCTATGGCCTAAAAGTGGCGTGGGGACTGGATTTGATGCTTCTAAAATAAAATCAGAAATATTGTGAGGTTTCTGTGACATTTGGGTGCTACACT
>ENA-OUQG01000081-OUQG01000081.1-human-gut-metagenome-genome-assembly--contig:-NODE-81-length-70467-cov-10.695251_pt1 | contig 70467 bp, 105 predicted proteins | sample MGYA00237943_ERZ548823 | MGnify/ENA primary metagenome ERZ548823 (study PRJEB26490, sample SAMN05194731) | human gut metagenome | biome: terrestrial biome; feature: human-associated habitat; material... | reverse complement strand
GTCCTACCTCACGAAGTACATCGATGTAGTTCAGATCAAGCAACCAGTCTGCATTATTTACCATAAGCGCTTTTCCATCAGAGAAATCGATGAAACGGCTCATCTGCTCTTTGAAGCAGTCACAGTTATGCTGGATCTGCTCCGGTGTCATCATGCTTCTCATATCAGTTCTTCCGGATGGATCTCCGATATATCCTGTACCACCACCGATCAGTGCGATTGGCTTGTTTCCTGCTTCCTGCAGACGTTTCATCAGGCACAGTGCCATGAAATGTCCTACATGAAGACTGTCCGCTGTTGGGTCGAATCCGATATAGAATGTAGCCTTTCCATTATTTACAAGTTCTTTGATTCTCTCCTCATCTGTTACCTGGGCGATCAGGCCTCTTGCCTGAAGTTCTTCATAAATTCCCATCTTTCTTCTCCTTCTCTTTTTTATATTTCTGTAATCTCTACAGAATGTTCATAACATGTTGTTGAGCACAAGTACCGTGCCCCCCTAACACTACAACGCATCATTCAGCATCAGATTATTTTGTATTAAAAAAGTCCTTACTGCATGACGCAATAAGGACGATCTATCACCGTGGTACCACCTTAATTCACCGACAAGATATCTGTCAGTCTCCTTCGTGCAATAACGAGCACAACTCCGTCACAGCCTACTCTCTGTCCGATCTGCTGTCCATATCAATCGTTGAACTTCCATCATCAGATTTCGGTGTGAAGCTCCGGGATGTATTCACAGTCAGTCATCTACGCGCCTCTCATCAGCCGGCAGCTTTCTGTGTGTCTGTTCTGTCTGTTACTTGTTCCCTTCATAGCCTTACATATATAACTTCCATATAAGAGTCATAATAAACTCTCGTAGTCTTGATGATAGACTATTGTAATCCTTTTGTCAAGTGGTCTTGTATATATAACAAAGAATGTGCCTTGGCACATTCTAGCGCCTGCGGCGGTCGCTTGCGACACCTACCTTGTACGCCGCAGTGCGCATCCCTAGCGGAGCGTTTTTTATATATTAGGAAAGAACTTTCCTAATATATAAAAAATACAGGACGGAAAGCTTTCACTTCCTGTCCTGTATTTCTGTTCCATTATTTATTACGATAAATAATATCGTTTCTTCCTGGTCCGTTACTGATCATTGTGATCGGATACTCGATCTCTTTCTCGATGAATTCAATGTATTTACGGCAGTTTTCCGGAAGATCTTCGTAGTTTTTGATTCCACGGATGTCTTCTTTCCATCCCGGAAGAACTTTGTAAACCGGTTTTGCCTTCTCAAGAAGATGTGTTACCGGGAATTCTGTAGTAACTTCTCCGTTGATCTCATAACCAACACATACCGGAATCTCATCCAGATATCCAAGTACATCGAGTACTGTAAATGCTACATCTGTTGCTCCCTGCATTCTGCAGCCATATTTGGATGCAACACAGTCAAACCATCCCATTCTTCTTGGACGTCCTGTTGTAGCGCCGAACTCTCCGCCGTCACCACCACGTCTTCTAAGCTCGTCTGCTTCCTCTCCAAAGATCTCGCTTACGAAAGCTCCGGCTCCTACTGCACTTGAGTATGCTTTACATACTGTAACGATCTGCTTGATCTCGTATGGTGGGATTCCTGCTCCGATTGCACCGTATCCTGCAAGTGTTGAGGAAGATGTAACCATTGGATAAATTCCGTGATCCGGATCTTTCATGGATCCTAACTGTCCTTCAAGAAGAACTGTCTTTCCTTCTTTGATTGCCTCGTGAAGGTAAAGAGATACATTAGCTACAAACGGCTCTACCATTTTCTTATATTCCATCAGTTCGTTATATAACTCATCAGGATTAATCAGTGGTTTGTGGTATAAATGCTCAAGCAGTACATTCTTCTGCTCTGCCACGCGCACAACCTTCTCCTTCAAAAGTTCATCATCAAACAGCTCACTAACCTGAAAACCGATCTTTGCATACTTATCTGAATAGAACGGAGCAATTCCTGACTTTGTGGAACCGAAAGATTTTCCTCCGAGTCTCTCTTCTTCATATGCGTCAAAATTCTTGTGATAAGACATTACCATCTGTGCTCTGTCGGATACAAGAATCTTCGGCATCGGAACACCCTTTTCTACTATAGACTGTACCTCTGCGAAAAGACGCGGCACATCCAGTGCGACACCATTACCAATGATGCTGGTCGTATGTCCATAGAACACACCTGATGGCAGTGTATGCAGCGCAAATTTTCCGTAATCATTCACAATTGTATGGCCTGCATTCGCACCACCCTGAAAACGAACGATGATATCTGCCTCTCTGGCGAGCATGTCTGTGATCTTACCTTTTCCTTCATCGCCCCAGTTTGCACCAACTACTGCTTTTACCATTTCAAACCCTCCTGCGTATGTTTGCTTGTAAATAATATTAATCAGCGGTACTTATAACCATTACCGCCTTAAGAATTATACTATACTTTTGCAGGGTTGTAAAACGTTATTTCGCATTTTTTTATTTAAATGTCAGAAATATTGTATTTCTGCGATAAAAGTATTACAATGGAAAGTAAATCAGGCGGTTTTCCCCTGAGAGCAAACTGTTTATCAGTATGAAATTTAGTTTAATAGAAGGGAGACTATAGAATTGAAAAAATTAATCAAATGGATAGTTGGACTTGGCACTGTTGGTACTGCAATCGGACTTCTTGCTGTTCGTCTGATCAAAAAGTCAAAGAGTACATCCTCTGATATAAAAGCAGATAGCACCGATAGCAATAAAGAAGAAACGGATTCCGATACATTTGATCTGGATCAGGATCTTGAACCAACACAGGAAAGATCTTATGTATCTTTGCAGGCAGCCCAACCGGATGATTTAAGCGAATAATAAAAAGAAAGCGGATGGTTCAATCTTACACTTAATAAAATTGAACGATCCGCTTCTCTTTTTTATTAAAATACAGCCTGTTTTTCTATCATCTATTCCCATGCCTTACAGAGTAGTTGAACTGCTGCACGGATTCTCTCCTCATTCATGTTTGCATAACCTAACAGAATCACCGCTTTTCCTGTACTGTCTTCATTATCTTTTACACAATACTCTGATAAACCATAAACTCTGACACCTTGTTTCGCTGCTTTTTCAATCAAATCCTTTTCGGAATCATCCGTCTTAAAATGCAGCAACAGGTGAACACCTGCATTTTCTCCGGAAATTTCCAGAATCTCTTTCATCTTCCGAAGGCTGCTGATCAGAACATCATGCCTGTTCTTATATAATGCGCGTGTTTTATTCAGATGTCGCTCATAATAGCCTTCTTCCATAAATTTCTGAAGAATCATCTGATCCACCTTGGAGACAGTAGAACTGATGAATCTGCATTTTTCCTGATAAATTTTCAAAATATGTTCCGGAAGCACCATATAACTCATTCGAATAGAAGGTGCCAGTGATTTAGAAAAGGTACCTGTATAAATCACTTTCCCATTGCTATCACTTCCCTGCAGTGCCGGAATCGGCTTTCCTTTATATCGAAATTCACTGTCGTAATCATCTTCAATAATATATCTGCCTTCTGCCCCATCTGCCCATTTCAAAAGTTCCATTCTTCTTTGTATCGGCATAACACATCCAAGTGGATACTGATGAGACGGCATGACAAATGCAATATCCGCCCCTGATTTCTCTAATTCATCAATCCGCATCCCGCTTTGATCCATATCAACAGTACAGACTTTATAGCTTAATCGTTCAAACAAACGATAGGCCTGTCCATAGGTTGGGTTTTCCAGCGCAACTTTATGACAATTTCCAATCACTGTCGTCAAAAGCATAAGCAGATAATCGCTTCCTGCTCCAATAATGATCTGATCCGGATGACAGTGTATTCCTCTTGCCTGATGCAAATAACTGCTGATCGCATTCCGAAGTCCATATTCTCCTTGAGGATTCCCCAATCGGAACATCTCTGCCTTATCATCTATCAGACATTCTTTGGATAATTTTCTCCAGACATTATACGGAAAACTGTTGAGATCCACACCGTTCGGAGTGAAATCATACGCGTATTCTGTCACTCCTGAAGAAATCGGTTCAACTTTGATCTCCGGTCTCTTCTGAAGCTGATATATGCCTTCGATCTTTGCGACAAAATATCCTTTGCATGGGATTGCCTCCACATACCCTTCCGACAGGAGCTGTTCATATGCAAGTTCTACTGTACTCCTGCTCACTACCAGATGCTTACTCAATGCTCTTGTAGATGGAAGCCGCTCTCCACTCTGTATTACGTTATTCTGAATCTCTTCCTTGATAAATTCATAAATCTGTTCGTACAGCGGAGTTTTTGATTTTGGCTTCAAACTCATTGTCAATTCATACATTCTTGTTCTCCCTCTGCATCACACCTATAACTATGAAAAACTGCCGTGAACAATTTCTCATTGTGATCACGGCAGTCCGTTTTTTATTTCTTCGGCAGTTTGAAAGAACTCTTCAGAGAAACAATACGGTTAAATACCAGATTCTCCGGTGTAGAATCCTTTGCATCGATACAGAAAAATCCGTTTCTTACAAACTGGAAGCTATCATAAGCTTTCGCATCTGCAAAGCTTGGCTCCACATAAGCATCTTTGATAATCTTCAGAGAATTTGGATTCAGGTTCAGAGAACCATCCTCTTTATTGTATACACCCTTCTCTTCATCTACAAGGTTCTCATACAGTCTTACTTCTGCTTTCTGTGCATATGGTGCCGGAACCCAATGAATTGTTCCTTTCACCTTACGTCCTGTAAATCCACTTCCAGCCTTTGTCTCAGGATCATAAGTACAGTGAACTTCTGTCACGTTACCATTCTCATCCTTTACAAAGCTTTCACACTTCACAAAATATGCGTGCATCAGACGAACTTCATTCCCTGGGAACAAGCGGAAATATTTCTTTGGCGGTTCTTCCATGAAGTCATCTCTCTCGATGTAAAGTTCACGACAGAACGGAACTTTACGTTGTCCGAGTTCTTCGTTCTCCAGATTATTCGCAACATCCAGATATTCAACTTCTCCTTCCGGATAGTTATCAATCACAAGCTTGATCGGATCAAGCACAGCCATCATACGGGAACGCTTCATCTTCAGATCCTCACGGATACAGTACTCAAGCATCGCATAATCAACAGAGCTCTGGCTCTTGGAAATACCACACATATCAATAAACATCTTGATTGACTCCGGTGTAAATCCTCTTCTTCTGAGCGCTGCGATAGAAACCAGTCTTGGATCATCCCATCCATCAACAATCTTATCTTCTACGAGCTTCTTAATATAACGCTTTCCTGTTACAACATTCGTAAGATACAGTTTTGCGAACTCAATCTGACGCGGTGGGTTCTCGAATTCACATTCTCTCACAACCCAGTCATAAAGCGGTCTGTGATCTTCAAACTCAAGTGTACAGATGGAATGTGTGATTCCCTCGATTGCATCCTCGATCGGATGAGCGAAATCATACATCGGATAAATACACCACTTATCTCCTGTATTGTGATGTGTCATGCGGGCAACACGATAAATGATCGGGTCACGCATATTGATATTCGGTGATGCCATATCAATCTTTGCACGAAGCACTTTCTCCCCGTCTGCATACTTTCCGGCACGCATATTCTCAAAAAGCTCAAGGTTCTCCTCTACAGAACGATTTCTATATGGACTTTCTTTTCCTGGTTCTGTAAGTGTTCCTCTATATTCACGCATCTGTTCTGCTGTAAGATCACAGACAAATGCTTTTCCTTTCTTGATCAGCTTCACAGCGCACTCATACATCTGATCAAAATAATCGGATGCAAAATAAAGATGATCCTTCCAGTCAGCACCCAGCCACTTAATATCCTCTTTGATAGACTCAACAAATTCTGTCTTCTCCTTTGTCGGGTTCGTATCATCAAATCTCATATGGAATTCACCATTATACTTCTCTGCCAGTCCATAGTTCAAAAGGATAGACTTCGCATGACCAATATGAAGGTATCCATTCGGCTCCGGTGGGAAACGGGTGCATACATGATCGTAAACTCCTTCTGCCAGATCCTTATCTATCTCCTGTTCAATAAAATTCTTTGAAACTGTTTCGTTCTCCATATCTTCCTCCTACTAACCATAAGTACCATCCGGATGATCTGTCACATTCCTTCGGAATTGTGATTTATCCTACAGGCTTTCATGCTCAATATCTTATCACATAAAAAGAACAACCACAAGAGATTCTTTTCGTCTCCTCTTACAGTTGTCCTTTTAAGGTTACTGTTCACTCCCGTGTCAATCACTCCGCTGATTGACACGGAGGATGCGTGTTTTGACTTGAATGCATCTCGCCCCATCGCCAAAGGCGATTTAAAATGGCGAGATGCGTTGCTGGTCGCACATCGTGTGAACAGTAACCTTTTAAGTCACTGTTCACTTCTGTGTCAATCACTCTGCTGATGGACACGGAAGATGCATGTTTTGCCCTGAATGCAGCCTGCCTTTTAACAATTCATAAGCCTGTGCCAGAATAGCTGCATGATCCACTGCAATTCCTCCACCTTCTTTTACAACATAGTATTTTTCTCTGACCAATCCTGTCCGCTCCTTTTTCAGGATAACCGCATTTCTCTTCTGATCCTGATTTTGAATTGTCAGATGATATTCCGTCTTTTCCCATCCATCTTCTTCATATGCTGTCTCCGGTTCCATCTCTATCTCAAACCATGCTGCATCTGCCGCATCATCTCCGGCCTCTACACTTACATCCGACTCCTTTACGATAGAAAGATACGCACTTGTAATAATCCTTGCTCTCGGATCTCTCTGATAATCTCCATAACAGGCAAACTGTTCCACCGGAAGTCCGCTGACTCCGGTCTCTTCCTGCAGTTCCCGTCTTGCTGTATCCTCCAGATTCTCCCGCAAATTTACAAATCCTCCCGGAAGAGCCCAACACCCAATACTGGGATGATTTCCTCTCTTAACCAAAAGCACCTTTAATCGTCCTTCTTTCAGTGCCTGTTCATCTTTATAAGAGAAAACAACTGTGTCTGTTGTACAACACGGATTTTTATATCGATATGGATCATATTCTTCCAGAAATTCTTCCAGTGTCTGTCCTTTCCCATTCCGTTCTCCTGTCCCATAAAATGGTGTGATATCTTCTAAAAATGATGCCATATCCATCTCTCCTTTTCACTTCTTTCAAAGCACTCCCAACATACTCATCGGTTCAAAAAACGACCGATTTCTGTCAGAAGATTCGCAAAATAAACACAAGTTCCTGCTTCTGCCTCCGGATGTGATCCTTGAAAATCATAACACTGTACTCCCACAAGCGGTGCATGTGCTTTCTCCCAATCCCGTTCCAAAATCTCATGAATCTGTTCTTCATCCTCTTCGCCAACCTGAAGAAAAATCTCAATGTTCTGCCTCATCGCATCAAAAAAATGATAAAATTCCGGCAGATATTCTTCCATCTCCCATACAAACTCCGTAAACGTCTGTAACACATCTTTCAGTTCTTTTAATTCACTTGTTTCATAATTCTTTTCGCTCATACGGCTTCCCCTTATGCAGAACCCGTCACCTTGAACCACCACTTCAATCAAATCCAGTATAACATATTTCATGACAAGTGAAAGAATTCTCAACAAGGAATTGCATTTTTTCTTCAAACCCGTAAACCTATAGGAAAATCTGCAATGAGATTTCTGTTGGAATCTATGAAAATTTGAAGATCTGCATCGCGAATCTGCTGAAATAAGAAAAACCCCGGAAACACCGCATTCACGGGCGATTCCGGGGAAAAGTTCAAAGCTGTCTAGGGGAGTGCCTACATATATAAATAGGTACAAACTAATGCGAAATAACGCATTTTTAAGCACTTTCAACGTTGAGACCGTACAACAAAATACAATATTTTGCCCCATAAAAGCCCCACGTAAATGATACAATATTAATGCCCCAGAGTCAAATACTCCGGGGCATCTTTTTTACTCAATCCAAGCCTGGAACTTGTCAATGAATCTGTATTTGTCTCCTACATAGCCGTCTGCACCATTGGCTTTCAACGTATCGATCTGCTCACTGTAGAAGTTCGAGTTATCTTTCACAGAAACTCTGTAGTGAACCATCTTGTACTTATATCCTTCCGGTGTAATGTAATATAACTCAATAGCAAGAATCTCTGAACCGTCTCCGAGGATTCCATTCTTCTTGTCATTCAGATCATAGCTGTTACCGATTGTAAGGTATGGCAACCAACCATTAGCCTGCGTATAGACGCGTGCCCGGATACTTCCTTTGCTTACTTTAATAGCAAGCCATCTGATTGCAATGTTGTCTCTCGCTCCCGCCCAGTCAATCTTATTGACTACTGGTGGCCACCATCTGTCTGTGAAAGCCTGATATGTAATATCGACCTGTCCTAAGTCTTTCTTTTCTACCGGCTTAGATGGTGCTGACGGTGTAACAGGTGTAGCGCTTCTACCAAATTCCATGTAGCAATGGTTCACATCTACTCTTCCACTGACTCCATCTACCTGTCCATCAGAAGAATACTGCCAAATCGCATACTGACCATTGTAAGTATCCTCCGGAAGATTCTTGTATCTTGCCATCCACTCAACATATTTTCCACGTACATTGCCGAGATAGTTGTTGAACCAACTCAGTGACGCATAGATTCCCGGAGTATATCCAGCTGCTTTAAGTCCTTCGCAGACAATCTCACAGCATTTAGGTGCATATCCTTGTGTACCTAGCTCTTCCACATCAATGAAGATAGGCAGCTGGAAGGTATGGCCTTTGATCAATCTGAGAATATGCTCAAGCTCTGATTTCGCCTGTCTGTCACAAGTAGCGTAGCTGTACAGATAGACTCCCACCGGAATTCCAAGTCTTTCGCACTCTGCAAGGTTGCGAATCCACTGTTTATCGTCCTGTGATGCGATATCATCTCCATATCCACATCTAAGGATAGCTCCGGCACAACCAGATGCCTTTACTTTCTCCCAGTTAATGACTCCGTTGTGGTAAGATACATCAATGATAAGTTTACTTATACCATCCACCTTCTTTCAGTTCCGTTTTCTTCTGCTCAATCTCCGCTGCGTGTTTCTCTGCAAACTTTTGCATTGTTTCCAATGACGTTCCTTCATTGTCCGAGATTTCCTTTGCGGATAATCCGTAGGCGAAACTCTTAATAATTTCTTTTACCGTCTGTTCTGTCATAATTACTCTTCCTTTCCACTCTGCTTGATTAACTGGTTAACATAGTTACTTAATCCAGCCACTAAGATTCCCTGTACGATTGCGGTAAACAGTGCCATTGCAATATCCTGTCCAGTTCTAAGAGTACAAGTTGCAATCACGTAGATACCGCAGATCACGATTCCAGCAATTCCTAAGATGCTAGGGATATACTTGTCTGCGATAGTTTCGCTCTGTTTCACTGCCATGCCGATAAAGTACAGTGCAATAGCTACTACAATAAGTTCCGGCTTTACATAATTGATAATCTGTTCCATGTTCATTCTCCTTATCATTTTAATCCAATCTGTGCTGCTACCACTCCGACCACAAGTCCGATGACTGCTGAGAGAACATATTTAACTACTGTTCTCCACATTTCTCCGTCTCTGCCCTCTAAGGCTTCCAGTCTCTCTCCTTGTTTCGCCTGTTCATTCGCCATACTTTCCATATTATTCGCAAGCTTCTCAACAGATACCGTAAGTGCTGTGTTCTGTTTTACAGATTCCTCTAACAGCTCAATCCGTCTATTCTGTCTATGCTGCTCATCCTCAATACGTTTGGCAAATTCTGTATGTTCTTCTCTTCCTACATATTCCATCACCATTCTCCTTAAATGCTTATAGTTCTGATTTTGTTTTAGCTTCCAATCGCAATCCAATTATAGGTAGCATTATTCATGAATCCATATTCTTTCGCTGATTCTGTCCAAGAGAATGTACCACCAGATACGCTAAAACCAGACCTATCTGTGATTCCACAAGGTTTTGAATACACGCTGTAATCACCACAGAATATCAACTTTGCTTTTCCTGCATCTGCGGAATACACAGCAGTAACAACACCTACTGATGTGATTTTATTAGCATAGATTATCAGCTTATCAATCTTAGACAAGCCCGTATCGATAGTAGGAGATGATGTTGTTCCAGCTTTTACTTGTACACCGACAGAATCTCCACCAGATGCTTCCATTGTGCCAGTAGCAACACCATCCTTAGACGTGAATTTCTTCCCTTTTCGCACATCTTCTGGCGTTGCGTCACCGAAGAATCTACCTAGTGATCCATCACCATTAAGACGGAACATGCCTCTATTTTTTAGGCACGCTGATGCATTATCAAGAGAAACACTGTTAAGAATCATATAAATGTCTTTACTGTTTTTACCTATAGTAATTCTTCCAATGCCAACTGTGGGATTGCTTTCATTAAGCATTGCCATACTTCCAGTGACTTTTTCTCCGTCAACATAAGCTGTCTTCCCTGACACAATGTCCTCTGATAATGCCGTAGCATCTGATGTGTCGATTCCGCTTGACTGTTTCATCGTTCCAACAATTCGCTGTCCACTACTATCATGAGCTGTAGCACCAGCCAGCAGATTTTCTGGTGCTACAGTGTCTTCTGCAAGATTAATCAGCGCACCAACTATCCTTTGTCCAGACCTATCGTGAGCTGTTGCACCTTCTAACAGTTGGTCTTCTGTAACTGTGTCCTCTGTCAAATCCAGTAATACACGTCCATCGTATTCGATTTTATTTACGTCCATATTTTGCTCCTCTCTAACTAACCGATTGTTACTGTAAGCCCACCTGCACTGTTTTCCGACTCAACATAAGGAATCTTCTCAACAATCACCTGTGAGAGACAATTATAACCTTCGTCCGGAAGAATCGTCTGCTGTGCGCTACTTGGAGTTATTGTCTTGGATTGTGGTTTCATTCCTTCACTACCAGACATCTGCCCATCGACACCGAGAATGTTGATACCTTCACGGATATTTGACGGAATGAGCTTTTCTTTCTCTGTTTCCGAAATTCCGACTGTTCCGCTACCGTCATGATATCCTTGAGCAATTACATAGCTGTCATCTTTGTTCGAGATTACGCCTTTTACTGCTCCATTATTCGGCATCGTTCCAACTAGCTTCTTCCCTCTTGCATAGGCTGTTTTACCTTTTAAGATCTCCGCAACTGCTGCGGTTGCGTCATTGGAGTCCACATCGAACGTGCACACTCCTGTGACAACTTCTCCATCTTTTCCGTGCGCTGTAGCACCTTTGAGAAGTTTGTCTCCCGTTACTGTATCGCCTGTTAAATCAATTAATGTTTTTCCACCATATACTACTTTGCTTACTGCCATTATTTATACCTCACTTCCGATATATACTGTATCTCCACCCTCTGAATTCCCGACTTCGAAGAATGGTATTTCTTTCACTGTTACATCTTTTGCTAAAAATTTTTGGGCTGTTTTTAGTTTCTGCTCCATTGTTTTCGGTGTAATATCATACTCTCCTTTATAGATTTCGACATCCCCACGATCTACAATTCTTTGGTAATGCTGAAACTTCATAGCAAGACCACTTTTATTTTCATCGAAACCAATATTCAGTTTTCTCTTCTGTTCATTAAACTTCACGTTTATCGGCATTAGATAACACCGTCCTTTAGGATTCGCCCAACATCAACAGTCTCAATGTTCGAAGCAAGTGCTTCACCATCGCGCGTAAGAACTCGTAACTGTATTTCAGCCCGCAAATTTCGTTGTGCGATTAGCTTCAAAGTTTCTTCCTGTGGCAACCTGACACTTAACATATTGTGCTTAAGAGTGCATTCATCAATGCTCTTCTCAATTACAACAGTTCCCCTTTGCGCTATCGTTACATACGCTTCTTCGAGCAAATCCGTTTCAAACGGTAGTGTAAACTCTAATACCGGTGTTGTCCCTCTTATCAATTACAACACATCCTCTCCGACAATGTAGTTATATTCATCAATTGAGATGATACCTTTTTCTACTCTCTTCTGTAGCTGTACTTTTGTTGCTCTGTCATTCTCATACAGTCTTTTCAGGCTTTCTACTAAAATTCTCATTGCTTATACCTCCTTTCTTAAATAAGTCCTTCTTCCATTAACTGTACTGTGTACTCGTCAATTTTAAGGTTTGCGTACTCAACCATTGCGTCTGTAGGAGCATCATCTCCCTCGTAGTCCAGATAGCTCTCCGGATCAGCCTTGATCTGTTCAGTTGTCAGTGAGTGCGTGCGGAAGATGTTTCCATCATACTCATATGCTGTAGTCTCTTTTTCTTTGTCATCTTCCAGCGGTTCTGTCTCTGTAACTTCTCTTTCATTTGTTAGAATAACTGCATCTCTCGCTCCGTTTTCAAGCTCATAGATGTTTACTTTCTCCTGTTTCTCCGAAAATCTCATTGTTTTCACGTTGTTCTCCTTTCGTGGCTCGTCCGATTACTTTCTTAGCTGCCTTATTTATAGTTTCAATGTGGTATCGCCTTTGGAATCTCTTGCTATCAGTGTGTTTGATTGCTCCGTATCTTGCCACACAGCTCCTTGCAAGTTTTAACGGAATTTCTTTTCCGTGGCAGACATAGGAATAGGCTTTCTTATAAGTTCTTCTTGCTTTCAAGAATGTTGATGAACGTATCGTTAGATTCTTTCTTGATATCTTCCGTCCAAGAATATCTACATATTCTGTCTGCAAATCAATGAAATGAGCTGTTTCTTTCAATTCAAGTCCTAACTCTTTATCGATATATTCGTTGAATCTTTTCACTAGCATTTTCATGTCTTTCTTGCTGTGACCAAAGAAAATAATATCATCCATCTGAAATAGCACATGGCTTACAAGCCTTACTTTCTTGACTGTTCCGTCTTTCCTCTTACGAACCTTGAACTGTTGGCTTGCGTAGATATAAGCCTTGCTCAAGTAGTAATTTGCTAAGAACTGGCTCAAATATGAACCTATAGAAAGTCCATACTTGAACGTATCGATTAAGAAGAACACCAAATGAAGAAGTCTGTCATTCTTTACATCACGTTTCAACATCTTTTTCAGAACATTTTTGTTTATGTTTTCATAATAATGTCGAACATCAGATTGCCATGCCCAACGGATATTTTTATCTGCCAACCATTTCTTGATAGCTCCAGCTCCAAATTCATTACCTTTACGTTTAACTGCTCCGCATTGGTAAAAGCCGAGTTTCTTTTCAAACAATTCTTTCAAGCCGTATACTGCGATATAATCGTAGATTTGCTGTTTAATATCTTGAATTCCGATATTTCGTAGCTTTCCGGTACAAGAATCTTTCTTGATTCTTGTACCGGATTTTCTTCACGATATACTTCTGTTCCAGGATTTCTTGACGGATACCATCTATGACAGTTTCTACAATGCTGTCAAGCATGTATCTGCTTTCTTGAGCCATATCCATCAAGAACTGATACGGAAGCCCTGTGTATTCCATGAACATGTGAATCGTGTCGCTGCGTGTAATCTTATTGCTGATACAGCTCCATGTTGCTTCTGAGATTAATTCTCTGCTTGTTATATCAATGTTCTTGCAATATCGTTTCATTTTAGTTCCGAGGGACTTTCGGTTTTTCTACTAGCCCCAGCCCATACCAATTCGTATAGACTGCCAGTACCACTGCCGTGGCACCAGCTCCCTTTCTTGTTACTTATTTAAGACCTTTCGGTACAACTTATTGTTGCGAAATGCCGTGCAAGCACCCAGCGGTGCGTAATGTTTGCATAATAAAATTCAGAAGGCGTAGTTCCAATTCGTCCTAGAGACCTCGTTCCTGAGATTCGAGTAGCAGAAACCGCCATTCGTGCCATTCCTGAGATTCCCACGCCAGCACGACAAGTCCTGTATTCTCTCTTCAACTTAATTAAGGGGAAGAGCCCCTCTTTTTTTCTGCGAAAAAATTCACCCCTGAAAGGTGGTAGGAACTAAACGCAGAAGGCGTAGCTCCAATCCGCCCCAGAGACCACGACCCAGAGAGACGAGCAGCAGAAACCGCCAAACGCGCCAAGCCCGAGATACCCACGCTTCATAGCCCTTCTGTAACCAGTACTGGTACCGCCTTTAAAGAGTCTATCTCCAACGCCAACAGAATCACCAGTTCCAACCGTTTTTAGATAATCAACACCACTCTCAAGGTCAATGTCAATATCTCCAATCCAGCAGTCATTCGAGTCAATCATGTCCACTGTAACAACTTTCTTCCATCCTGAAGCTGTTGTAGACCAAGCCACGCCTTTTGGACGTACATAATACTCAACTGTACTGGCTGTGGTTTTGTTCCATATCTCATTCATGGAAATAAAGTAAGCTCCAACACCTTCCTCGATACCACCGAGCTTGAATGCGTGCTTACCGTCATTGGAAATGTATCCATCAGCTCCAAGTACTTCATCTGTTGTACCGGAATGCAGTGGCATTGTTGAAATATAAGCATCCGCAGTAATCGTCATGCCAGCCTTTTCGACATATACCTTGCTGTTTGCTGTATCCGCAATAGATTCGATCGCTGTAATTCTCACATTCTTTGCAATTGCATTCATGCTTGCCTGTCCACGATCAATATTATTGTTAGCTCCCGGAGTGCCGATTGATACCGTTTCTCCGGCATAGAAGTTCTTCGCCTGAGCTGTTGTAATTACCACGTAATTTACATTCTCGCCAGTTTCAGCAACTTTGTACTGCAAGTTATTGCTTGCGTTACCCTTAAAGTATTTCTGACTATTCTTTGTTGCATACTTAATCCACAGCATACAGAGCAGATATGCAGTACGCTCCGAACCGGAACCGACATATCCAGCACCTTTCTTTTTCAGCTCACCGATTGCCGACTGTGCAGAAACAAAATTGTAAATCGCGTTCCCGGAAGAACTGTATGCGATTCCGTCAATCAATCCGGCATAATACTTCGTAACAATTCCGTATCCAAGACTTTCATCTGTCCACGGAGTCGGAGTAACGCAACCGACTTCCGGATGTGGCGTATCAGAAAAATGAATGATGTAATATCCGTCAAATTCTTCCTTGCCCCAGTAAGTCGGCGGTGTCATGATTCCTACATCGACTCTTCCCTTGCTACGGAATCTATAATCTCCGCTAATTGCTGTCGGTATCTTCTCACCCACATCGTTTACCGTAAAATCGCAGTCTATGTAATTGAAAGCATTTCTTCCGGCGAAATCATCCTGATTCTTTATCTTGTCTGTGGATGGAACTGCAACCAGTCCTTTTGAAGCATTCAGCTTTTCTCCGTCTGGATTCGTTGAATTTTCATAATTATAAAACTTCGTGGAGAACAGCTCTCCTGTTGCTGTATTCGCCCAGAAGTTTTTCCAGTTATACTTGCTTACATCCGTCACCATTGTCTTAATGACATTGCACGCCTCAAGGATTTCCTGTGATGTTTTTTCCATAGCAATATCTACAGATGCCTGTGCCATTATCATATCCTCCTATTTGCCATCGTCATAAGTTACTCTAAGTCCACCTGATTCGTTGATTGAGAATGAGATTCCTTTGCCATTTGCCTTCTCTTCATTTAACCGTTTCACACCACTTGTGTTTTTGTCGATCTGTGCTTGTGCTTTTAATTCGATATAAGGAGTAAAGTACTCCTCAAAACTTGTTATGCCAGTATCACTTACCTCCAACTGTCTATGGTTGATGTTATTATTTTCCGTAAATGTTACCGCGATATAAGCAACGCCATCTGGAACAAGATAATCATATCTAATATCAGATTGCCCTTTTGACGGCAATACAGTTTCGCTTGCATCATAAGCGCAAACATGCCTGATCTGCGACCTTACAAAATTACCATTAGGGTCTAGAAAGCTTGCATAGATATGCTGATTAGGTTTTACAGCAATAAAATCTGTGTAAAAATCTGATTCTTGCGTGTGCACACTTCCGTCTATATATATTCTCTTACCAATAGTAACTGTGTTAGGATTCAGTAAATTTTTTCCAACAACAGAATTCTCTATTTGTGCTAAATCTTCATTTAGTGAAGTAATATCGGTCTTATTCTTTGCTATCTGTTCTCTGTCTGCAACAATAGCTTCGGCTGCCTTATTTACAGCATCAAGTTTTGCTGCTCCTGCACTGTTGATATCACCAATAGCCTTTGTGCTTGCGCTGTTGATGTCATTGACAGCCTTTTGACCTGATGCAGTTATATCCTTGTTGAGCTGTGTCCCCTCTGCGATTTTACCGCTAAGAGAAGCGTCCAGTGTCTTAGCCTGTCCTACAGTTTCATCAAGTGCCGACTTACTTGCGTTTGCTGCCGTAACGCTTCCGTTCAAGTCATTTTTCTGCTTCTTCCCGATCTCAACAGATGCATCCAAAAGTCTCTTGACTTCCACTGATGCACTGACGGATTTATCAAGCGCTGACTTCTTAGCCGTGGCTTCTGCAATGGATTCTCCAAGTGATGCGTCAACTTCATCGACCCTTTGAGTCATCCTCTGAATCTCACTGTCTGTATGCTCTGTCACGTTCTGTACAGATGATTCTTTCTGTTTCTCAATAGTACTTACACTCTCTGCCTTCTTGTCCTCAATCGACTTCAAGGCTTCTTTGGTTGCTGCATTAAGTTCCGTCGCACTGTCCGCAATTTTCTGTGCAGATTCAGCCGCAGCATCCTCACTGGCTTTTGCTTTCCGCTCAGATGTTTTTGCACGTTCCGCAGCATCGTTGACCGCCTTGACTGCATCTCCGAACGGATCAGCGCCTGTGTTATCCGGCGTAACATGATCGCTTGGCTTCGGTCTTGCTTTTACCGGAATTCTGATTCTATATACTGTGTTTCCTGATACTCCGTCCTCGACGTACACGAAAGCGTAGATATTGTAATCAAATGGTGTTCCATTGTTCTCAAGCATAGTATCAGGCACTTGAACTTCTATGGTTTCATTTGTTACTATACCTACTTTTGTTATGGAATCTCCACTGGTTTCGCTGAGCGAGAAATGCACTTCAGCAGTTCCAGGAAGATTTTCTCCTTTTATGCGGAGAATCTTTCCATAATCGTACTGCCACACTTTCTCGGCATTTACAAACCGATATTCGAGCATAATTTGAATTATGTTGTTTTCCATGATATAGCTCCTTTTCTGTTCTTTAGTTTTGATACAGTTTTTATGCAATCTTATTTTAAGCGTACTCGATTCAAACTGTTGTAATGTACCCATTTTGAGTTTTAAGTGTAGCAGAAAGCAGACCTTAATTAATCTGCCTTTTTGTTGTGTAGTCTGACCATTTACTCATGTTCATTCTCCTTGCCCTTGTTCTGAAGCTCTTCTACTATAGCATCTGTCTGTTCTGTCATAAAAGCTACCTGTTGTCTATGTTCCTCTCCCAGTAAGGACTCCATGATTAAGCTGATAACAGCACCGTCCAAGCCGTACCGAGATGCTGCTGTGTTGGCAGCCAGTCTAAGATAATTCCTACACTGGTTGACTCTAAAGTTAAAAGGTAACGCGATCTTTTCTTCCTTTTTTTCTTCTGCCATGATTTCTCCTTTCTACAGAACTTCCCACAAATCTTCTGATTTCTCGGGTGAATTCTCTTGTGCGGTTGTATGTGATTTTATGCATTTGCACAATACAAGACTTTCCTCAATCTGTGGCTCTTCATTATCAAGTGCCACTGTGGCAACCGCATTGGATACACGTACCGCATAGCGTTCGCCCTCTTTTACTTCCATGCCTTCTTTCCAGGCAGGGAAACAGTACGGCAATGATGCCGCCTGTTCGTCTGTAAGGTTACTGGCTGTCAGTTCGATAAGTTTCCTAATCTGCCTTGCGGCTTCTGTCATGCTCATGATTCTTCTCCCAGTATGATTTTTAGTGCCGTTTCTTCACTGCTTTCTATTCGTTCTATTACCTTCTTGCTTGGTTGCACTGTTTTTTCTGTTGATGTTCCTTCTTCCAGTATGTATTCATTTATATTCCGTTTCTCTATATCAATTTTTTCTTCCGCCTGCTCCATGTTTGTACCTCTTACTTTTCGTAATAATTTAAATCAATCAGGATCCCGTTCTTAAATCCCATGCGTCCATTTGATCCCCATGTTTGAAGCGTGCCATCTGAATTAACAGCTAATACCTGAACATAATTGATTGTTTTTGTAATCCCACCACCCTCAAATGACGGGTTTTTTAGCGTCCAATTATGCATATCGATGTTGCATCCCATATTCACAGCATCTCCTGTGTAATTATCAAAGTTAGCACTTGCATAAGTCATCTTCATTAAATAAGATTTGTCATTCCTATTTTTCTTGTATGACCATGACATATACCATCCATCGTACTCGAGGTCGAATACCAGTCCCTTTTTGTTCGCATCGCTTAGCAAATAGTTTGTACCGATATTGCCTAGCTCTGTGTCTCCTAGATAATACCTCGTAGCACCGGATGACATCTCGGCTTTTCTATTTCCTGATACTGTTGTAACAATTCCGTTGATATTTGCGTTCTGACAAGTAAGTATTCCACTTCCTGTCATGCTTGAATAGGTTGATTCCCAACTAAGCTTGCTCGCTTTTAAACGGATAGAATCCGCTTTCTGCTCAATGATTGACGCTACATCGTCCGCTGTGACTTTCAGTTTTATCTTTCCATCAAGGACTTCTATTTGTGCAATAGCTTTATTTGCAATAGTATCATCCGTGTACTTTGTAGCAAGCACCCAGTCTGATGAGCGGTAATATCCGGTTTGTCTTGAGGTCTGGCACCGCATCAGGTCACCTGTGCTTCCTTGCGTCCACAAATCTCCGACATCATAAGGTGGAGTCGGTGTTGATGTGAACACTCTTCTCTTTGCGTCTGCGGTATCTTGAGCTTTTGCTGCCTCTTGCATAGCAGACTCGATGTCCGCATCCTTAACTCTTACCCACTGGAAAGATGTATCAACTTTCATGTAACGGTAGGTGAAACCTTTGCTCTTCCAAAAAAAGAGGTCACCAACGTGCTTCTGTCTCGCGGATGCCGTAGTCCATTCGGATGCAGGAAGGTTGGAATTGCTTGGAGCATAGTCGAAGTAGTAAGTGTCTATCTTTCCATCTATTTGTTTCTGTACTGATTCCTGGTCCGACTTGTAAACATTGTTCACGAAGTTATCAACTTTTTCATCCGCTTTTTTGCCAGCTATTTCACTAACAGACTTTCCGGTTATAGTAACTGATTCTGCATTAATAACTACTCTTCCAGTTTCTGTATCAGCATAAAAAGTGATATTTCCGTTCTTATCTTTAACAATAATCGAACCTGAATTGATGTAATCTGCATTGATTCCTACAGTGTATAGGATCCTTGTAATCAGATCACCGGTAAGGAATAGTCCATAAGGATATGTCTTGCCACCATCATTCGAGATGCCAATGGCTTCAGATGTGATTTTAATTACATTCTTCGATTCTTCTACTGTTGGCTTATCATGGATATATGTTATCGTACTTCCGTCCAGTTGAGTAACTTCTGTAGCATACATTCCAGATGCGTTCTCAAGTGTCTTATTAAGGTTCTCGACAGCTTCTTCAAACTCTGTCTTCGTATTCTGTACATCCTTTTTCACATGCTCATATATTTTTGTAGCTTCGCTGTAGTATGTACTCTTCTGACGTTCCGGGTCTTTAATACCACATGATAATTGACTATTTCCAAGATAATTGAATTCATTGGATGTGACAAATGTTGGATATACTTTTTCTTTTCTATCCACAACGCACACAAGGTCCATAAATTCAATCGTAGGATCCGGGAAGAATTCTCCACTAAACGACCGCATGTGCGAACCAATCAGTACTTCACCGATCAGCTGTAGAGCTTCCTCCTCGTTCCCTTCAATAAGAGGATTCGTGATTTCCAATGCATAGTCCTCAGTACCTCTTAACAGTATTGTACTCTTGTTTTTTTCCTTCTTTGTGGTCGCAATTCCAGTGATTGTGACCGGGTCTGTTCCGATATCAGGATCCGTTGGATAATTCTCTAATATGCAGTATCCGGCCCCTTCTTTTAAATCTGCTTTTTTTGTGATGTTTGCTATTGGTGAAAAATTATAGCTCTTAATTGTAAGTGTTCCATTCTGGATAATCGCATTTCCGACAGCAATCTGTGCAATATATCCGATTACCTCTCGGCAAGTTACCTTTTTCGGTGCGTTCTTGATAGAATAATCCTGATTCTTAAATGTCGGACTTCCAAGAGATATATCGCATGTGTTACATACTTCTCTTAAGAGTTGTCCGGCAGTAGTTGGATAAGATAGCTTTGAACTGAAATCAATATCCGCTTTATGCATATCATCGTATCCAACAAGCTCAATCGTATCACCGACAGCGGTTGGTTCAAGGACTGTGAATGTTCCTTCTAACAGTCTTTCTGTTCCGCTACTTACGTCTGCTTCTGTATGCAGTGATATTTGTGCGTAATAGAAATCATAGTTAGAATATCTCTCATCTAGGTTGTCAATAACCAATGTGATAGATTTGGAGAGTGCGGATCCCAAAGGAAATCCGTTACCTCCATCTTCTGAATATCCATTTCCACTGATAAAAAAATCATTTTCTGAATCAAGGACTAACTTCTCACCGTTTTTCAGTGTAATCGATGCGTAAGCATAGAACGGACCGCCTGACTTTATGATGTTTTTGAATTCGTTGCTTACATTCTTCATAATCTACCTCTAACTTTATAAGGTCAGCGATCATCTCTAAATGATGACCGGTATAAACTACAATGGATTAACTGATGTGACCTGAAAGCTCAGTTCATCCAACTTTTCTTCTCCGACTACTAGACTGATACAAGGTGCGTTGAAATTTGCAGCATAGAACGGTGATGTTTCCCACACTCCCTTGTAAACGTTATAATGGAAGAAATCAAACTCCGCTTTGCCAAGTACCTGTTTCAAAATCTCTCCACCGGTCTTCGCCGGAAGGTCTGTCCATTTCAGTTCATAGGCTTCTACCGTGAAGAGAGGGGAATTCTTCATATTTCCCCTCATTGTTCTTCCAGAGTTCTCAGTGGAAGTAGTAGCCATTGATATCTGATATCCGTCTTCGTCCACTTCCGGTGCTGTGTACGAACCGAATTTTAAATGATTCTGTGCCATGTTCTACCTCCTAAGCCATTTCAAACGGATTTCTTCCCGTCTGTGTTCTCATGTTCTTTCCTTCTTCAAGTACAGCCTTCGCAATCTGTCTACGGTTCAGATATACCGGTACTTCAATCTTGCGTGAGTTGTTTCCGGTCTCTTCTCTTACAATCTTGCGTATAAGGCTTTCAGGTGCTTCGATGTTGTTACCACTCTTCTGGTCACCAAGCACTGCCATGAACTCTTTGTTCGGCGGGATAACTGCTCCTTGTGCTAAATACGGAATCCGTGGAGTTGAAATATATCCAATGTTGAATCCGAAAGAAGAATATCCGGTTAAATCCTGTACCCACCCAGGAAGATCAATCGAAATCGCATTTAATGCATTTGCAATTCCATGCTGCATGCGTTCCACTGCATAGAGTAACTGGTTGATGAATCCAATGATTGCATTAATCGGAGATTTCACAATACCAGCAAAAGCTCCCCATACTCCACTGAAGATTTCTTTCACTCCGTTCCATGCTTGACTCCAATTCGAGCTGAAGACGCCAGTAACGAAATCAATAATTCCCTGGAATACTTGTTTCACGGAATTAACAATATCTTTCAGTGTTTTTCCCCAAGATTCCATGTACATTCCGACCAATCCGAATGTCTTTTCGAAATTCACGCGGAATACTTTTTCAAGGAAGTCGCTGAATGGCGTCAGGATATTATCCTTGATGAATGTGAATACTGCAACAATTGCTTCTTTCAATCCTTCTGCGATAGCTTTTAATCCCTCGGTTACAAGTGTGGTATCGTCAGTAAATACTCCTTTGAAGAAATCTAAGAAGCCATTCAGTACTTCAAGGATTCCAGCTGTAATCTGTGCTACTGTTCCGAACAAATTGATAAATGTCGTAGCAGCCCACTCAAATATAGGAGCTAAAACCGGTATGATTGTTTCTATCAGCCAGCTTATGAATGGTGCAAGAATGCTTTCCCATAAAATGCCAAGAATATCTATCACTTTTCCGATTAATGTGAGTGCCTGTCCTATGGCATCACTGACCGGACCATTCAGAATTTCTGATACTAGTGTTGCAATATTCGAAAGTACTGGCGCAATGTAATTATTGAATACATCAAGCAAAGCTCCAACGATCATGCTGAATCCATTCGTCAGTTTTTGGAAGTATGGGGCAATGTGGTTGTCGTATAAATCCGTCACACCGTCTGCGACATTATGAAGAAAAGTTTCTATTCCTTGTGTTATCGTTTCAATCGGAGCAAGCAGTTCATTGATTGCAGTAATGATTTTTTGCTTATTATCAACAATCGGCTGTACGATAAAATTAATCAAATCTCTTGCGAATGATGCTGCTAATTCAGAAACTAATCCAAACGCTGTGGCGAATATTCCTATTATATTTCCAGTGATATTCTGCGCTGTCTGTGAGCCGAATGTCTGAGCAAAAATCTCTGTAATTGTGGCTGCAAGAGTGCCAAGCAAATCCATGATTTCAGCACCTATATCAAACATTCTGATGAGATACTGTTTTATCCCGTCCACATTCTCAGCAAGGTAGCTTTCGATTCCACCTACTATATTCACAGCTATGGTCAGCCCTATGCTCGCAAATGCTCCGGCAATCTTCCCTAGATTGTAAATGAATTTTTTGGCAAAATTCTTCGCTGCTGCTTGAACATCTTTATCTGTAAATATATCTCTGATGTATCTGCTGATAGAGTTTAAGTCTTTCTTGAGTTCTTCGATCAGTGGCTTGTAATCTCCGAGTCCATCCCAGAATCCGCTCATGAAGATATCTCTGATCTGCTTCAGCCTGTCCAGTACGGAATCAAGCAAGGATGCAAACTTATTGTCAATTGGCACTTCTTCAAATAGCGGTCCGGAACCACTACCGCCACCGGCACCACCTCCACCACCACCGGATCCGCCAGAACCACTTCCTGAGTCCTGCTTATCCATTTTGTTGATATCATCAAGTGGTGATAAGTACTCTTCCGCAGCTTCCGTAGCTTCTTTTGTTCCGTCTGCTGCATCTTTTGCACCGCTTGCCGTGTCCTTAAGACTTCCGGCATAATCTTTCTGCACTGCAATAGCTTTCGTGTATGTACTCTTTCCGGACAAGAATGAGAAGAACATACTTACATAGCTTGCAGCTGTTGAAAGCATATCGATGAACTTGCTAAGAATTGGTGCTACTACACTAAGAATCGGTGCAAACGCTGTCGCAAGGCTGTTCTTAAGCGTCTCAAGACTTCCCCACAACATTGATATACTGTTGTTCGTGCTACTTGAGTACTGTGCAAGGTTTGTGAACCCGTCCTTGATAGCACTAATTGCAGCCGAAAACGCTCTGAATGCTATGCTCATTAGTAAGGACATCTTAAGCATTCTTCCAATGCCGAACCTCGCACTGTTCGCAGCTTTTCCAGTTTTCGCAATAGACTTTGAAGCCCTCTCACTTGCATTCGCCATTTTTTGCTGTGCCGGTGCTGCACTCAACAACTTCTGTTTGTAATCATCAATACTTCCTTTTACAGAATCGTAAGAAGTGTGAAGACGATTATTCATGTCAGCAAGTTTTCTCTCTTCTGCTTGCAATGTACGCATACTGGCAGCTGCTTCTTGTGTCTTAGATCCAAGCGTAAATGCCCCACCTGACGCTTCTAAGTCAGCTAATTCTGCTTTTGCATATTTGATTTCATTCTCAAGCTCTTCTATGTCATACTGCATCTTCTTGAAAGATGAACTACTCTGCTTTCCTCCAGTAGAAAGAAATTTATCCTGTGCAGCTTTCAGCGAATTCAGTTTCTGAGTAGCCTGTGAAATCTGTGTTTGTATCTCTTTGTATTCATCTGTTGGTACTTTCTGCTCACCGTACTCAGCAATCTTTTTCTTCAGTTCAGATACTTTCTGCTCCTGTGCAGCATATTCATTGTTTAACTTGGCGAATGCATCCGCTTGTTTGTTGAGAGCTGTCTTAGCTTTGTTCCCCATATCATTAACGGAATTTGCCATTCTTCTGACAGCTGCTTCAACTTCTTTGCTTCCGGCTTTCATGCCGTCAGCGTTAATCTCTGTGTCAATTATGATATAGCCGTCGGCTTGTGCCATTTCTAATCCTTTCCACCACTAATTGTCTGCGGTCAGCGAATATCTCTATTGATATCCGGTTATTTATTCAATCCGAAGAGTTCACGAAGTTCAGCTTTCTCCGCTTCACTTCTCTGCGAGTTCTTCAGATGCAAGTCCACAATAGACTTATTATTTTTGTAGTATTCCTGTTCCCACTTCTCTAACTTCTTACCTTTCCTTTTCTTGTCTCGGATGCTGACTACTGTTGAAAATGTGCTTTCTCCGATTTCCATATAGAGTCCGAAGAATGTCCACCAGTGCATATACTCTGTGGCACGCACATCAGCGTTATTTACCTTATTCACAGCCGGTATAATGATTGGTGCATCCTGTTCCCAGTCCATTGTCCTAGGTCTAGGTTTGCCATCATTCTTGATACCGCAGTCGATGAATTCACACGCTTTTCTTGATGCTTCTTGCCAGTCCTTAGGTGACATAGAGTCAAAGTCAATATAGAGGATTCTAAGCATTGTGAATACTTTCTCCTGGTCCTTCTCTTCCTCTGTCATTCCGAACTCAAAGATTTCAGGATCATTCATAGCAGAAAGAATATCCAATATCACTCTAAAATCAGAGCGTATCGAATATTCTTTTCCATTGACTTCTAAAGATGTGGGAAGTTTCCACGGATCCATATTAGTTGTGGTACTTGGCCACATACTTATTCATGCGACTCTGTACCTTTTTTGTACGTGTGTTTATTTCACGTTCGATTACTTTTGCAATGGATGAAAGCACGTTCTCAACGAACAACTCTCCGTTCGCAAGAGGGGAAAATGCTCCGAGAATGGAAAAGAAAGCTTCTTTTGCATCCGCTCCAACGAGATAGGAGATTCTGTTCATGATTTCTTCTTCTGCTGTTCTCATATCCGTTTCAGTAGGATTCTCCGGCAGCTGATAAGAGTTGTAGAAGTCAACTACTTCTTCATATCTCTTCACGATATTTGTATCTGTAGGTCTAAACTCGAACTTGCCGAGTACCTTTCCTCTTTTGTTCTCAATCGTGTAGACTTTGCTACCATCATCAACTACGATCTTGTTTCCAATTGGTTTAACTAATTTGTTTGCCATCGTATTGTCCTTTCTGCTCTAAGCCTAATACTTCTTTATGCTCTTCATCGTATACTGAAAGTTCTTCAGTTCAAGCTGCTACGATTTCTCCCTCTGTGAACTCTGGTTTACCTGTCTTAAGAGAAGCAGCCGTAACATAGCCTTTTGTTCTCTTTCCATCATCAGATACATCGAATGGAATGTTGATTCCTGCTGTGTCTCCACCGTAGGACTGTGGTTTAACCATTACTTCTTGTACATAAGCAAGGTGCTTCTCTGCCACTGTATCCTCTACAATAACCTCAAGCATAAGTGTTCTACACTCATCTCCCTTCTGTCTGTTCAATGCGATATCTCTAAGCTTTGTGTACAGTTTAGAAGACGGATCCGCATAGAATGGATCAGCTGACATGGAAGGTGTGTATCCATTGTCAGTCGTCTTTGTGTTACCGAGAATGTTTTTCTTCTGTTCTGTATCAGGATTCAGTTCTACAGACATTTCCTCGATATCATCACCGAGAATCACCCAGTCTGCTGTATCTGCTGCCTTCTTGAATGTTGAATCAAGATAGTGCATTAATGCTTCACGCTCTAATTTAGCCATGATTGTTATCCTCCGTTATTTCTTGTAGAATATGTTTCTGTATTTCAAGGAGATACTGATTGCCCAGTCTTGGACATTACCATCACTCACATTATCTAAGTGAGCCGGTGTAAGCCTTATGATCTCCTCTATTTTTCTCTCTTCTGTAAGCACTGGATATTCTTCCAGCTTTACTTGTTCTCCATTTATTACAACCGTCTGCTGTTCAAGCCACTTTCCAAGAGTGTCAAGGAATTCTTTGATACTGGCCTTAATCTTTGGAGAGTCGATTGAAGACCGGTAGATCACATAAAAAGGATAGTTGCACAACTGGTCTACTTTGCCAGTTACACTCTTCTTTTCCAGTACAATCACCGCTCCTGTCACTGGATAGAAGGCAATACCGCCATCTTCATCTAGTGTGGAGAATCTTATCTTTTCGTCTTCCTCTAATCCTGGAAAACTATCGAGAAGAGAAACGAGTGCATCAGTTACAGCTTCGTAACCGTCTACATCGTACATGACCGGTTTCTTACTTTCCTCCGGCAATTCGTTTCACTCCTTTCACCCAAGACTTCACATTCTCTGTCTTCGCAACATCAAACCAATGGTCTGTTGCTCTAGGATGTGCTGTCTTATCAAATACAAGGTCTCTGTCTATTACTACTTTCTTCGCTCCAGCTCTTGCCCACGGTGAACCTGTGACAGGATCCACCATGACTTTTCCTTCATAGAGGAATCGTCCGTAGGGTGGAGCACCGGCAATAACCCGTCCACTGCCTTGCATGGATCTGCTCATAATTGCAGACACGTTTCTCATGTTGCCATCACGAAAAGGCATATGCTTTTCCATATCAGTGAACACTTGACCGTCTAACCAGTTCTGTGCTTCCTGGAACTGCTTTTCAAATCTGTTCAAGCTAATGTTCACTGTGATGTCACCGGCTACCATCGAAAAGCTTGGAAAATGAAATGTCTTACTCATATTACTTACCACCAATCTCGAAATGAGGAATCAGCGTGTAAGAGCCTACACTTGTGATTAGGAAGACGTTATCCATCTTCTTGTTCAGATAATCGTAAAATCCTTTGTTGGTACGTGACGTATAGTCTTCATCGGCAATTACCGTTTCCGGATATTTGCCTTCCATGAAGATGTCACCTGTCGAAAATGTGATGGAATTCTCTTTGTTTTCCGCAGTTTTCCACACTTTCGGAGTGAGATAGGAAAGATTGCACACCACCCTTTCTCCCTCACGTACCTTAAACGGCACATGAAGATTAGCTGTATCAGCCGTATCCAAGCCAGTTTTGGCAATGTTGGCTGCCTTGTCCGTTATAAGTGTGACTCCAGATATAACATGAGGATACCAATATATGGCATCATTCTTGTCAGTGTATTTGTTGAATACAGTCACAGTCTTGTCATACATCAGTATCCCCTCCTTAATAAAATTCTTTTCCACATTCCTTACACTTCCACACATGATGAGTCTTGTACTCATTAGGAGCAATCTCATCAAGGAAAGTTGAAGAATATGTTAATTTTTCGTGTCGGCATGTCAACCGCTTGAGCCATCTAAATACCAGCATAGAGAAGGCACACTCCTTTCTTATCCACAACACCTTGCAGATATTCAGAAGCTACCTGTCTGATCAGAAGAGCTTCCACTTTCTTATCCATCGACGCTCGTGCATAGATGCTATCTGCTGTTCCGTTAGTCCCAGTGACGAAACTAATGCTTTCAGCACCTGACGTAATGGATGCTACTTGCTTCTTACTCACAGAACCGTCTTCGTGTTTTACCACTCCGACCGTATCCATTGATGCTTTTCTGATCGAGTCAATCTGATGCAGTGCTTCAGCAACCGCACAGACAGCTTTCTGAACCTTTGTATTAGCTTTCTCATCTTCCGGAAGACCATCGGCTAATCGGTCAAAGGTGATGCTGTCTACACGTTCGCTTGCTCGTTCTGCATACTTAGGAAACTCTTCCTCTGTCACGGCATCTCCAAAATATTTAGTTGTATAGAACTGATAGTCTGTGTATGCCATGTGAATCTCCTTACTCAGCTTTTTTTCTTGTCTGCTGTTTCTTCTGTGGCTTTTCTGCTACTTCTTCGTATTTGTTAGGGTTGCTCTTCATACTGGCAATACTATCGGCATTGTCAGTAGAAAGATACAATCCTGTCTCTTTGTCCAAGAACTTCATCTTAATCAACCACCAATTTTCTTATTTTTGAAGATAAGGTCCGGTGTAACAGATTTTGTTCCGAAGTGATAGAACAGTTCGATTCCGTAAGCGTTTGACAGTGGAATCTTCTCTGCATTGTAAGGATCTGACATTACTGGCTGCGCGATTGCACCGTCAACCATTACGAGAGCCTTAACATCTGTTGGAAGATGTACGCAAGAGTATGTCTTAACACCGTGGAAAGCGTAGAACTCTTCGTCAGCTGCTCCAACACCAGGAACTGTTACCTTGTCAAGGTATGTTCTGATTTTTCCGTAGTAGTCCGGATCCAGTACCATGTGCATCATTGATCTTGGAACTCCGTCCACGTACTCATTCTTTGTTGTCTCACACTGCTGAATCATCTTCTCTGCAATCTCTTCGATTGCTGTGATTCCTGTCAGATCTACTTCTGTAGCATCTGTACCAGCTACTTCGAAGAACTTTGTATCAAGCTCTGCTGCCATTCTAAGCGCATGGTTTGCTGTTCTCTTAGCAATAAGCCCTTCAACTCCAAGAAGAGAAACATCTTTCTGCTCTACTTCTTCTACAATCTCTCTGTCCTGATCGATTGGAATTGTTACCGGCTTACCTTTAACACCGTCACCTTTTGAAGCACCTCTTGCTGTTCCGTAAGCTTTCGGTGTTGCGTTCGCAAATCTCTTTGCTTCTACTGTTCCGGCATGAGGATCACCAGAAAGCTCTGTGTTCTTCATTGCTCCGGAAATTGTAAGTTTCTGTACGTTCTCGATTACCTTTCCGTACTCCTCAGCGAGGAACATTTTTCCAGTTGGATCGAGAAGCATGTTTAATGACGTAATTCTTGTATCTGCCATGTTCGTATCTCCTTTAACTGTTTAAGGTCAACGATTATCTCAAAACGATAACCGTGCTATAGCATGACTACCATACAGTAGGCGGTGTGTACACAGGAGCCTTACTTGACTCTCCACCCTTTGCGGTTGGTACTGTGAACGTCGGTGCAGCCGGTGCATCTGTCTGTGCAAATGCATCCTTCTGTGATTCTCTCAGCTCTGTCATGTAATCATCGAGTCCGAGGATTTTTTCACCTTCACGTTTCAGTCCTTTTTCTTTGATCATGCTGATAATTCCAGTTCTCGCAAAATCAGAAGTGAATTTCTCACCTGCCAGTGCTTTCACAAGAGCATCGTTGAAGTCTCTCTCTTCAATCTTTGCAGCATAATCTTTTTCGCTTTCTGCAAGCTTTGTTTTCCACTCGTTTTCGGCTGATTCAGCTTTGACTTTCCACTCATCACGTTCTTTTGTGATGGCATCAAAGTCTTTTCCTTCAAAACCTTCAAGAGTTGTCTTGGCTGTGTCATACTGTGATTTGTAAGTGTCTCTTTCCTGTGTGATTGTCTCAAGCTTTCTTCCCTGTTTTTCGTAGTCGGCAAGAGTCTTGTAATTCTCATTCACACTGGTTTCGATTGTTTTCTTCTGCTCATCTGTAATCTCAAGACCAGCATCGGAAAGAATCTGAATAATGTTTTTCATGTTTCATATCCTCCTCAACGTATCTTATTAACCGTTTCGTCCACGGTAGGGATTCAGACAGATAAACCTCTGTCAGGGTAATCGTGGTCGAGGGAGTTGAACCCTCCAAAACCGCTACCACGTAAGAACAGATGCTATAGAAAGGCAGATTCGCATCCGTCCTTAGCTCTATTACAGAGCAAAACCTACCGAAGCGTGTGACCGCTTCTTAACAGGATTCCCCTAGTAGGTATTCACACGAAAGGAAGAAAAATGTATCTCCATGTACCATTATGAACGATTTCAACAAAATCTTTGTACCCATCTTTAGTCTTTTTTCGCACTTTCGTATCTTCTTGCAGCAGCTGCACTCTTCATAGCTTGCTTTCTATCCCATTGAGCCACTTTCAATCGTTCAGCGTACTCTCTTAAGTCATTCTCTTCGCAGAATGTACTGTACCGCTTGTTCTGAAGTTTCAGTGTGTGAGCCTTTCGGTCTAGCATATTCTGTAGTTCAAACCTTGCCTTATCATCCTTGCAATTATCAACAGCGGTCTGTAAGTTCTGTATCTTCCGCTTGGTGTCACGGATCCTACGCTCCTGTGCTCTCTGTTTCTTCTGCAATTCCTCAACCTTATGGTTATCAGCAAAGTTAATCTTCTTGTCATCATAAGGATTATTCACTCCGTCACCACTTCCGAAAGAGTGCCGGCAGTTCCAACCGCAGAGTCCTTCACCAGTTCCGAAGCCTGTTGTCTTAACGAAGTCTGGGAATCTCTTATCCTTTCCACTTCGTGAGTAGAATCGTCCTTGCCACCACAAGTGGTTGCCTGGATTCATTCCACCGTTGCCGGTACGTGCTCCTAAGTGAGCAGACACAAGAACAGTATCCCAGTTCATTTCTTCCATTCTCTTCATGGAGATGTCGGCAGCTGCTTGTCCCACTCCTGTCCTCACGATCATCATCGTTGCTGACTCAATGCTCATTCTGTACCCAGTAGGATAGTTCACTTTGAGTCCTACTTCTGTGATGTTGTTAATTACATCTCTGACCGCTTGTGTGTACGATACAGAACCAGTAGATACAAGATGGTAGGCATTGTCCATCTGATTGATGAAAGTCTTCTGCGCATCCAGTGCTGTGGTCCGTGTGAAGTTGTTCCATTCTCCGGAAGTAGCAAGGTAATCTCTCTCAAGGATCCTGAGCATGGTTGGAGATTGCATCAGTGCTGTTGGAGTGAGTCCGGCTGCAATATACACAACATCATCCCATTTCAACGAAGTGATACCAGCATCAATGAAAGCATCCTTGATTTCTTTCTGCTGTAACTTTGTCTTGTCCGCTATTTCCTTCTGGATATCCTCTAGCAGTTCACCAGACTCTTGAAGCACTTGTATCTGCCATCGGTCTGTCTGTGTCAGCAGATAGTCCTCACCTCTGCCGAGTCTCTTCATGATTCTCTCGATGATCATGTCCATAATAGTGCGATGAAGGGACGAAGATATCTCCTCCGCCCCTTCTGTTATTCTTTGTAAGTATTCAGGTGTTAGCATTATTCCTCACCATCTTTGTCATTTTTATCATTCTTTGTAATGATTGCAAAAAGCAAAATTGTTACGCAAATGATAAGAATATTCATAGTTGATACCGCCATATTGTCACAGCCTTGTTTATTCCTCTGTATGACAGGTGTTTGTAATTTTTCTGTACATATCTTCATACAACTCCTGTTTGTCACCATTGTATGTGTACTCTGCATAGATACCATCACCGCTGATATCGGTTGAAGCAAGGCACTTATAATTCTGTAATGTCTTACAGCTCCATACGACAAATACATTGCTTAAATCAATCTCAACCTCCGGTTTGTGCTCATGGTACCATTCAACAAGTTTCTTTTTACATACACTCTGAAAGTGATCCATTCCTGTGATAATCATGATTAAGCCTCCTCATAAATAATATCCAAACCATACGCAAGCGCAGCATCATGTTCAATCTTGCATCCTCTTGCATTCTCCCAGCCTTTGCAGAAGTATACTGCATGGCACAGAGACATATTCTCTAACGACTTAGCAAGGAAACATAATGGAATCTGAACTACTCCACGTTCTTTCATGGATTCATTGCTGTACCACTCATCTGTGAAAAGAGTATTCACAACCTCATATCCTTTTTCTTCAAGAACCTTAATTGTTTTCTCTCTTGTTGCTACGATTTCTTCATCAGTCTTTCCAGCCATTGGCTGACTTAACATTGCTTTCTTCATCATTAATCCTCCTGTTCGCCAGGACGTTTGCTTATTGGCTCTACTCCAATCAAGCGCCCATTTCCGGCATATGCTATAAATTCAAATTTATTATTCACAACAACCTTTGATGTTTCGCTGAAAGGCTCTATCAGTTGATATGTCTCAAATATTGGCAGATACAGTGCTTTTGGTGTTTGCCAGTACAGTTTCCTTTTACCATCAAGTTTCCATCCGGCATCCGTAGTAATTGTCTCAAACCTTAAAATTCCAAGAACTTCCTGCCCTGTTGTTTCAATATGTGCAATTGTTTTTTGTATCATTCCGCAAACGCCCAATCTTCCGCAAGCATATCCGCCTGAGAAGCAAGCCATCCCATCTGTACTACCGATGTTCCGACAAATGAAATAGCCATGTTTCCAATAGCATCATGTTCACAGTTTACAATTTCTCCATCTGCTGTTTTGTAAGAAATGCCAGTGGCAAGCTGAATGTACTGCTCCTTTCCGTTCCAACCTTTACGAGCTACTTTACGTCCTTTCTTTAATTGCTTAATAGCTTCACCGAAAGAAAAAGTTGCTTCACCACCAAGTGCCGGACAGTTCGTGTCATTCGCAAAAATCCATTCATCGGAGCAAATATTGGTAAATGTGTAATCCACACACTCGGTGCTACGGACATCAATGTCATTACCATCTTTTGTATGCATCAGAATTGACTGTGCCGGAATACACCAGAACCAATATCCGGCCCATGATGGAAGTTTTACCTTTGCTCCATGCTTCATTGCTTCAAATGCTTCTTTAAATGTCATCGTTCATTTCTCCTTTCTTTCTGCTTCTATAACGCACTTACACTCTTAAATGTTTCCTCTATCTTTGGATACTGGATAGCAAACCAGTCCACTATTGTTTCCTCATGCCCAAACTGTTTGTAATGTTCAAAGTTCGGTCCTAATCCGCTTTCGTAAAGAAAAGCATGTATGATTTCGTGACGTAACTGTTTCTTCATCAAACAGTCGAAATCGCCTAACTTGTTCACGTTATCAGTTCTCAATTTGATGATTTTAGATGTATAGTCGCAGTATCCGTCATATTCTGCATCTTTCATCTCTTCACGGATAATTTTATATTCAGTTCCTAATACGTTTACTTTTTCCATTGCTGCTCCTCTCTTAAAAACGAAATAGGAGGGTTCGAACCTCCATCTTCAACTCTCGCGTTGGTGCTTTACCAGTTAAGCTACATTTCATTAGCAGGTGGACAGTAATCAAACCACCTCTGCTACGGTTCTTTGACAGTGCGAAGAAAATAATAAACACTGTGACTATCGTGCAAAAATGTGAATATTAAATCCTTGACGGAACTCCGCAGCTAAAATCCGTCTGTTACATAAATTTCAAACATAATTAGGTCTTCACCTTATTCAATCATGGTAAAAGTCATATTCTGCCACTGTGATGGTAGGTCTGAGCTTCCGAGAGCGACTCTTGGCTTCCTACCACTGTCTAAGCACACATAGGATTGATACCTACAAATTTCACGGTTCTTCCAGATAATGTTTTCGCCTATTTTGCACCCTTTGCATTGCTCATATCGAAATTGCTTATTTAAGAACTTGCCATACCGCTACTTTAACGAATTTCTTGTGTTATACTCCGATTTCTCAGATTCAAGGCAAATCAGCTTATTGAGAATTTCCAGTTAGTCCGTAGTCTCTCACACCACTCACATCACTGGATTATTTCTGCACCGCAGATGTCTATTAATCACTGACCACAAGGATTCTGCATTTAACTTCTCTATGATGATACACTGCAAGGCGTTGTTGATGGTTTCCATCTCCACCACCAGAATCACTCCCAGTGGAAAGAATCAGCTTATCCAATATTTCGAACAAGCCTATCTCGTCACCATTGCATCTCGGCATGACTGAAAAATCACTCTTCACCGAGGTAATCATATTTGAAAATAGCCGTATAAGGATTCGAACCTCAATCTTTCACTTTGGTAGGGGTAGAATGAACGCTTTACCATTAAGCTATACGGCTTCCAACTACACTGTAGTAAGGAAAAGTTATGAAAAAGTTTTTTCTCCGAAACTCGGAGAGAGCTACCGTTCGGATTCGAACCGAAAACCTGTTGATTCGTAATCAACTGCTCTATCCATTTGAGCTATGATAGCTTAAGCATCGAGCGTGAACCAAGAAAAACCGCTCGATGCATTATTTTAGGTGTTCCCGGGGAGATGACAAGAAACCGGGAATAGGCCTGTCCCGGTTATGCTCCGAGTCTGCGTCCTACTAAGGAACAAGCCTTAACCGCCATCTGACGGTTAGTAGCAATATTTATAGTGCTGTACATTGCACTGTCAAGGAATGAAAAACGAATGAACTTTTCGTCCTCAAGTACATAGTACCGTATTCGCTTGCTTTCATTGTCCCCATAATTTACTCATCTTGGAATTTATCAAAGAGAGTTTCGCCTTTGTCACTGGCTTCTTCAATCATTGCTTTCGCTTCTGGCTCTGTCATCCCTTCAAACTTCACGAAGTACATCCATGCCGGTACTTTTCCCTGTACTACATAATTCCACCAACGAGCACGATCATCTTCAAGGTTGTACACAAGATCTTCAAATTCACATGCCGTCTGATATCCGGATGCCGTGATCGTTCCATTAGCTGTTCCAGTAGCGTAGAGAATGTATAAGATTCTGTGGATAACTCCATCATGGTTCTTTCCATCAAGGATTGTTCTGAATGCTTCAATTGTATGTAGCGTTCTTCTATCATCCGATTCAACCTGTGTTGCTGTCTGAATTCCTCTGGTCTCATCAAACGAGAAGTATCCATTAGAGAATCCACACTTGTATCCGATGATGGACAGATAGAAGTTAATGGCAGCAGTTCTTTCAGCTACCAGCATTGTCGGTACGTGTTCTTGAATCGTGCTGTCTGCATCAATTCCCATTTCAATTCCTCGGACGAATCTAGGAAGTTTGATTCCGTTCTGGCTTGCATACTGAATTGCTGACTGTGACACGAATGTGATGTGCTGACTATCTTCCTGTTCGTCACCCATCTTGTTCAGTGTGATGTCAAGCCATCTTAATTCTTCAATACATTCAGCGAACACTGGCACTGTAAGAGGAGATTCCTTATCAATCGCATTCGCATAAGGATTTCTCCAATACACAAACAGCGGATACTCCAACCCTCTTACTTCTACTTCCGGGAGAATATCTTTCCACTCATCTACTTTCTCTAGGGAAATTTCAGATCCGATACGGTTCTTATCCTCACTCTTGAATGCTTTTGATGAAATCTTATAGACTCTTTCCCCATTCGCATCCTCAAATCTGTGATATTCTGCTTTTGTGTAGTACCTGTTTCTTTTTTTGATGTATGAGAAGAACACTGCTGCAAGCACATCACCGTTTGTGTTGGTATCCGTGATGATGAAATAGTCAGGATCCAGGAACTCAATTCCCTGTCCATCTGACTTAATCATAATTCCGCAAGTAGAACAGCTCTCTTCCTGCTTCTCCTGTAACGCGTTCAACACTTCATCAAATTTCTTCTTGAGCGCATCGTTACCATCAATCTCAACATTGACATTGAACAGTGTAAGGTTTGCAATCTCCCGGCAAATGACATTAGAGAACCTTGTCGGTTTGATTGTTCCGTCCATGCACCATGTCGGCAGTCCTGATCTCATGCCCTTATACAAATCTAAGGCAGTCTGCATTTCAGAAGAGCGACTAGCCTCAATTCCAAATATATCTCTTACTTCGTTTACTCCAAACATTCTGTTAAATACCGCCTTAATTTTTTGTATTAGTCCCATTAGTATTTCCACCTCAACCGCCTACGCAAGAATGTGTAGACATAATATCTTGTATCATCCATCGCATGGTCATTCTCTTTGATAACCGTATCATTGTTCTTTTCCTCATCCCAACAGTACAATCCGAACTCATTGATACAGCTTGTGCAATCCTTGTATATCTTTAGGAGTCCTTTATTCAGCATCGTTGTAACTACTCGGATTCCGTCCAGTACATCATTGTCAGCTTTCTTCACCGTGTACTCTCCGTACTTCTTGATTACCTCAATGAACGATGCAGCAGATGGATCTATGATGATACAGGATACCTTTCTGTCTCCGATCAGTTCTTTCAGCATCTTGTAATAGGCTTCATCATCTACACGCTTGCCGACTTCTCTACTGTTGTAGTACAGTTCTGCTTCACGCTGCGAGTTCTTTCCATCGAATGCCCACAAACCGGCTGAGAAAGGATTGACCGTGCCGTAGTCGATTGACACGACATATTCCAGTGCGCCACTCATGTGTTCATCGGTAACGTGCTTTTCTTCATCGAACATTGAATAGACAAGTCCTTCAGCCACGCACCACAATCCTAAGATATAACGCTTGAAGAACACACCTACATACATACTTCTGTATCGTTCTTTAATCTTCTCGGAGAGTGACAGGTTATCGTCCATCGTGAAATGCAGATAGATGATGTGCTTCTCTTCACACTTATCTATCCAGTTGACCTTGAACCAGTGCCGAGGGTTGTCCGGGTTGCAGTTGAACCAGAACTTAGAACCGGTAACGGAGCATCGTCCTGTTGCCTGGTTGACGAATGACTCTGGCATAAGAGCAACCTCATCGAAGAACATACCGGCAAGAGTGATACCCTGAATCAAGTCCTGTGACCTTTCATCCTTGCCACCGAAGATGTAGAAGAAGTTCTGTGTATCTCCCTTGCTTACCACAATCAGATTGTCTGATCTATGGTCCACAACTTGATATCCTCGGCTTTTCAGCATCAATTTCAACCAAAACAATACGTTTCTTCGGAATGATCCGATTGTCTTTCCAGCCATACCGAAATTCTGTTGGTTGAAGCTTTCCATTGCCCACAGCACGTAGGACAGTGACATGCACAGTGTCTTACCACTTCGGATTGCTCCGTCTGCTATGATTCCATCTTTATCCTTGACCGGACTGCTCGGACACCACCATGTCAGCACCTGTTTCTGCTTTCGTGAAAAAGGCTTGAACTCAAATCCTTGTTTCTTAGCTTTCTCTTTCATAGCAGCAGCACGTTTCACGATTCCTTGCCGGACAGAAGCTAATCTTTCCTCAAAGTTATTCATCATCTGTCCACACCTCACTCGCTGTGGAATTCAGTGCATCCATGAAGTTGTCTTTTGCATCTTCATCAGATCCATTGTCTTTGAACTGTGCTTCCAGTTTTGCAAGCTCAAGGTTCATCTTCCTATCGTCAACGTTACGTTTCAGAAGTTCCTGTGCTGCTTTGGTTCGTTCAGACAATGATGCATCTAGGTCGAACTGATCTTTGATTTTCCCTCGCATGACATCAGTTAGATACTTCATGATTTCCTCAATATCTGCTATGTCTTTACTTGCAATTTGCTCCTGTCTAGCGTTGATATAGTCCAAAATATGAGGAACTTTGAGGTTATCAGCTCCAGTTCTATATGCTGTCTTTTCACTATATCCGGCATTCTTTGCTGCCTGTGTTGCGTTCCCCAGTTTCAGGTACTCATCACAGAACTTTTTCTGCTTAGGTGTTAGCTTATCCTTAGGCACATTTAACCACCACCCTTTTCTTTACTTTCTCTTTTCTCCCTGTGTTCCATTTGACACTTAATCATCTGTAGTACATTCGTCCTTTCTGTATGTATCCCATGTCCTTGACGGAATAGTTCACACTGCAAGATGTTCCCACAGTGCGTGCATTCATCTGTTATTTCTCTGTTGGCAATCCTCATGGTTTCACCTCATCCCATATATCTTTCAGACAATTCACTATTTCAAGCTGTGATGTTGTTCTGATCAGTTCTAGATCTTTCTCTTTCCACTCTCCATGCCTGTCTCTTCCTAGTGCCGGAGTAGATAATATATAGATGTTAATGAGTCTGTTCTGTTCAGCTGAATAGAATTGTCTCTGACTGTACTTTATAATCAAGCCTGTCTGCAAGATTGCTCTTTGTAGCTTCTTGGATATTCCATTGAGATTCACCTTTCTGTCCCTCCAAAATAAAAGATTCCATGCATGATACAATGTCTCTTATACCATTGTAACTGAATGAAATTTTTTCGTTGTACCCATATTTATGAATTTTTGTACATGAAAAAGACAGCCCATTAGGACTGCCTTAATATCTTTTATTTAATTACGTAAAAATAATAATCTGTTTTCTAGGCAAAAAGGGAACCCCATTTCTAGGATTCCCTCAACAGGTGTCCGGATTGACCACCGGAGCCTCGTATTTCTACGTGTTCTCCTTCCTAAACTACTCCCTGTTATTATGATAGTACCACGCCTTTTTTACTCTATCAATCATTTTTCTTTCCTTTGGGCTCACATCATATGTTCCTTTTTCATCATGCATATATCCTTTGTGAGTATGTGGATCTTTCTTTTCGCCATTAACTTTATGTTCATGTCCGATATCAATTTGTTTAAAATGCTTATTATGTTTATCGTAATAAGTTATGCTTTTAATTTTGTCCCGAGCATTGACAGTAACATATACACGGCCATTTGTCATTGTCTCTGCTGGTGTTGTTGCTGCTCCGTTTTTATATCTGACAAATTTAATGTTTCCTGACTGATAAAGTGTTTCATATTCTGTTCCATATGGTTTATCACTCATTCCACTGGAACTACCTCTACCGCCCATTTTTCTTCCTTTCCGTCAGTGATTCTCCAAACGATTTAATCTTTACTATGTTGCCCTGGCACTCATCCGGTATCATTCCGTAAAAGATGATTGTTTCCGGCTGAAGCCTTGACATCATTTCATTGTATCCCTCAAGAAACAGTTTCTTTCTCTCTTTGCTGTTCATTACACCAACGCTGGATACTGCAACAGCTCCGCCAACCGGTTCACCATCAAAACTCCAGGAGAATGATTCCTTATCACTCCAACTGATTGTAGGTATCACATCAATCCCGTTCATCTGCATATAAGCACCAATCCAGTGCTTTCTAAAATGGTTATATAACTGTAATGTTTTAGGGAAATCTGTATACGTGCTAAAGTCAGGACTCATTACACACTTGAAGTCCTGTAACATGTTGATGTAGGTGTCAGGCTGTGTCCATAATCTTGTGAACTGGTAATCATCAATAAAGAAATGGATTCCATGATCCGCTCTATCCTTACAGCTTTTTGCATAGTTGAATGATATAAATTCACACGGATTGTATGATGTAGGTTCTATCTGTGGTATTCCATATTCGCCAACACCATCAAATAGCATCTTCTGTTGATTTTCGTAGTTCTGTGTACTTCTATACATAGAAAAATCCTCACATTCTACATAGTCTTTATAACTATTGTAGCTTATGAGGAATTTTCCGTTGTACCCATATTTGTATTATTTAGTGTATTCTATAATGTCCCCTGGTTGCATATCTAGTAATTCACATACCGTTGTCAATACGTTAATCCCTATCATGTCTCCTTTTCTCATTTTCTGTATTGCATCTTGACCGATTAGCTTTTCTTTTCTTAATGTGGTTTGCGTGTACCCTTCTTTTTTTAGCATGTCTAGCACATCAATTTTATATGTCATTTTTCCCATTTTAATCACCCAAATAACTTTCTATTCTTTCTGATCTGTTTTTTAATTGGTAGCAGATTTGAATTTTATATTGTTTTTTCTATTTCATTAGTTTCAACTTTTGATTGGTATTCTTTCTGCTCGTTCAGTAACTTGCCTATATTTACATTCTTTCCACGTTTTATTTTTGCTTGATATTCTTTGATCTGCCTATTTTTCTTTCGACAATATTCAGAGCACAAATTAGTTGGTGTGGAACTAGAGAATACACGTCCGCAATATACACAGATTTTCTTTTTCTCTTTTCGGCGTTGCGCTTTTTTAATGTCTTGCCCAGATATCTTGTTATATCCTTCTTTGTGTTTCCGTTGCCACTCTAGTACCGCCTCTCTTTGACACTCATCCGAGCAATATTTTTGCCTTCCGGAATTAACAATATATTCAGATCCGCACCATTCGCATTTATCCACGCTTCCAATTGGCCGAGCAGCTCCGCCTCTTTTCCTTGCTCTTGCGTTTGCTTCTTTTTGCCGAATTTTGCGACATTCTGGGCAATAGGTCGCACGCGGACCACCAAGAAATTCAACTCCGCACAATTTACACGTCCTTGTACGCATAACATTACTTTTTATAGCTTTTGCACAATCATTGCAATAAAATTTATCAGGACCTCCATAAAAGGACTTGCCACATTTAATACAAGCCTTTTCTGTTCTATTCATTTTTCTTTCCGTCCTCCTTTTTTTGTATTCCATTTTTGATTTGATATTCTTCTATCCATTCCTTCCATGTTTCCGGGATTATATCTATATTGTCTTTTAGTATTTGATACGCCCATGAATTCCCCTCATATATCATAAATTGCAGCGTATGTATAATTTTTTGAGACGCTATATAACCAGGCACAGTCGTAGGCATTGAATCCATTTTTCGTGGATTACCAATAAATAATTTTGTTTGATCAGACGGATTTCTTATTCCTTTTGGGTATTTATCTGGGATATGATCCTTTTCTCCTGTTATTCCACATATACCATTTTTATCAAGCGTAGATGTATAGTATTCTGTCCATTTTTTGCTTATCGTGTCTCGATGGCTTAATGTTGCAAATACAACCATCACCTTTTCTTCTTGTATGTTTTCTATTTGCCTTGTCAAATTTTTAATATCGAGCCGGATTGTTTTCCTTTCCAAGTATCTATATACGCTCTTTGCAAGATTATCATCTACGCTTCCTGTATAACTTTGTAATTGTTTCATATATGCTTCGTGTCGTTTTTCATAATTTGGATAATCTCCGCAAATATAACTCATATTATCATGTATTGGATGTGGCGATATTCCATTGGTTCTGCTTTCTGAGTCTATGGTGCATGGAATTGAACATCTTTCGTTTTTGATTATAGTCGCACCTACAAAATTACCATTGTCATCTAACAATATTCCTATATCTGGTCTTATTCTTATATGAGATACAGGAATTATATTTTCAATACCTAGCATTTCATGTTGCTTCAGAACTTCTTTCCATATATTTCCATTCATTATTTTTCTCCTCTATATTCTTGCAATCACTTCTGCATCGTTAATAATAATCTCGTCATCGTCATTTCCGTATTCCATTGAGTTTCCACCAATCAAATAATATTTGTTTCCATATGACATTACTCTTTCAAGCATTTCTTCAATGTTGCTCTCAGATACTTCAAGTGCACATGTGCCATCAAGTTCTCCGCCATCGTAAAATCCAGCGTAAGTTCCTTCTGAGATGTATGGATATAACAACTCTGTACATTCAAAGTCTGCGTACTGAGGATCCTGGAAGAGCTGATGTGAATTATTCATCACTTCACCAATCCGATAATCTCTGCTATCTGCTCTGATTCCAATGTAATCATATTCTGCTTCACTGATTAAATTCCTGATTTCCTCTACTGTCATGGTCCTTCTCCTTTTCATGCGCTCTTCTTTGTTACAACTATATAATACACCATTTTCGGTGTATTGTCAACACTGTTTTCAGTGTTTTTGATAAAATAAAAGCGAATGATTTCCACCATCCGCTTTTTGTACTGTATGCCACTAAATTATCGGTCTTCCAAGTAATGTCATTAATCTGTTGTACTCTTCAATCACCTTTCGTCTGTATCCCTGGAAATCCTTTCTCTGCATCGGAATGTATTCCCTTTTGCAGATATTATCGTATCCAAGTCCTGTTGTCAGATTAATGAAGAGGAAATTTGCTATCTCCGGCTTTACATTCTGACAGCTTTGGAGAAGAAGCACTTGCTCATATCCAGTAGCTTTCCGGCAGTAGTCAATTATCTTCTTCCCTTGCTCATGAGTGATTCCGTAATCACTCAGATAAGTTTCTCTTACGCTCAATGATATCCACCTTCCACGCACGCTTTTATATCTATCCTAATTCTCATCAGTCATTCATTCGGATCTTCTTGCAAATAATCACCTTGTGTCCTTATCAGCTTCCTTGCCTGATATGCCGGACGGTTAAACTCTTCGCTTGCTTTCTTGTCTACCGGTCTTTCTGCCATTCCACCATAATGCTTTTGCAGATTTGCTTTAATCTCCGCCTGACTTCTTCTTGTTTCTGTACTTCTTTTCACTGTTCATCACTCCAATCCAATCTCTGACCGCATTTATCACAATATGATTTCTTGTTTCCGATTATGAATCCATCATCACACTGATGCCGTAGCACTTCTTGGCATGTAGGACACAAATATCCTGTTATTTCTTCGCCTTCATATTCTTTTTTAATCACTTTTTTCGGAATCTGCTTCTTCATAGCAGCTACTGCCATTTTCTTTGCCTTAATATTCTCCTCACTATTGGATGTATCCAATCACTCAATGATTCTGATCGCATCTTCCATGCACATTCTCCTCTTCTAGCAGTTCAGGATTGTCAAATACGTTGCCTATTACTTCCATCTCATTTAGCTTGATGTACGTGTCCGTAAGTGGCATCGGATAACAGAACGGCTCGCATTTACTTAATTCATCCGTTGGAATCACTTCATAATGCCATCCAATTACACTGTCTATTACTTCTTCGCTTTCCACTTCTATGACGTTAAACTCTCCGAATACTGCTTTTACAAGATCTTTCGAATTACCATGACACATCAAAATGTCGTTTTCCCATATTTCCTCGCCTTTTAAATCAGTCAAATTCGCATATCGGCAAATCGTATTTTCATCAACCAGGAATTCGCCCTCGAGACTTTTACTGTAAATATAATCTTTGTCACTAAGATAGCCATGTACCCATGTTCCATTTAGATGCTCATTACCTGGAATTGTATGAATATGTTTCGCTCTAAAAAATATTTCTCTATTCATAACTGTCAACCACCTCCAACTTTTTCAGATCCTCGATAAGCCACGGCTCTTCATCTGACCACTTGACCATTGGGAAGTCGATGTTGAGTTTTTGCAATGATTTAATCGCACCGGAATCAATCACCCATCCATCTTCACGTTTTTCAGCACTATTTTGGCATGCCATCAAATTATCGCTTTTACTTCTCACAATGTATTTAAGTTCTTCGCCAAGATACTCCAAAAACGCTCTGTCTCTCTTGTTTATAACCGACTTTTCGTTATACTCGGATTCAGCCCATTTTCTAAGTGCTCCACGGCATGTGTCATCAGTATATGTACCACCTTTATGGAACACGCAACAATCACATTTGATAATATTGCAATCGATTGGATTTCCGGTAGCTTTAGATACTGCAATATCAGACTCATTACACGCAAGCTCCACAATCTCTTTTGCGTACTTTTCTTTATTCTTCATAGTATTATCTCCACTCTCCCAAATGTCCAAAACATTCTTTTTTAAATTTTTCTAATACATCTATTAGGTTGTCTATTTCGTAAGAATCCTTAAATATTATCTCGATTATTTCAGGATTAGATGTGTCAATATCATTACAGTAGGGAAATGGTTTCATAAAACAATTAAATCTAGCATTTATACCTTTATGTGTTAATGATATTTGATTAACACTTTCTTTATTTCCAATAATCTTCATCTCTTCCACCTCGTTTTACAATTTCAATGGCTTTGCTCAAGCATTCTGCTGTGTACCAATCGTCTCCACTATCTGTTGTTTTCTCTTCTAACAGCTCATTCAACTGTTCAACGACTTTCTCCACATCAAACGCTGTTTTGTAATTCCTTAATGTTCGGATTTCAACTCTACAGTTAGTTCTGTTATTTTGTAATTCTTGAATTTTTGCATCTATATCATATAGTGTACTTTCTTCAAATTTTCTCGCTTGCCATCTCACCATTGCTTTTGTCAATTTCATTATCTCTTCTTCAATTCTTGCGATTTCTGCATCCGCATCAATTAGTCTGCTCATATCATTCTCCCTCTCTGTACGGCTCTGGTAGTGGCATCCAGGCAACAATTGATTTTGTCGTATGTTCATAGATTCCTTGAAAGTTTCCATTTTCCCAATATCTCATTTCTGTTACTATTCCGCTGTAAAAACATACAATTACATCCGTGTTATCCTCCGGCAACCTCTCGCTGCATGGAATCCACTTCTGACTTTGCAGTGCAATAGAAATTTTCGCAAGTTCGATAGCATCAAGCCATTCTCCACATTTTTCTTTTTCCTCAAACTCCGCTAACTTCTCCATAGCTTCTGACAGCTTGTTCTTGTCCTTAATCACTGCTTTCCCACAGTGGTAGGTTGTTAATCTCTCTTTCATTCCCTCACCTCTTCCAGCAAGCCATTCCCTACCAATTCACACTCTATCTCGGTTGCTGTCCGCTTGTCGCTGAATTTACAGTTTGGATTCTTGTGTATCCTTGCATCTTTGATCGGCCATTCAGATTCAGTAAAATGCTTACTGTCCACAAACATCACTCTGTGTCCGTTCTTCACGCAGAGATAGTAACTCTCTGCGCTTTTCGGAAGTCCTCGGCAAGGCTTGAACCCGAACCGCATAAACTCACTTGCCTTTACCTTTGGTCTTAATCTCACGATATCTCACTCCTTTTTCATACTTTGTACATTCCGACGGATCACAACCACGTTCATGGTCAGTGATTAAAATATAGTCGCAGCCTTTTCTTGCGTCAGATGCACGGTATTTACAAGTTCTGCACAAATGCCTGTCTCCGTTGAAGCATTTCTTTTCCCTCTCAGCTTTCTTAAGCTTCCCGCCGTATATTCCGACAGTTCCATAATGGATTCCTGTCTCTTCCGAAATCTGCTTATATGTCTTTCCCTCTTTCATCATCTTTTTGATGATCGCTTTCTTTTCGCTTGGCTCTTTCATTTCTCCCTAACCTTTCAAATTTCATCATCTGCTGGAAACTGAAATAGATATTTGTCTGCAAGTTGATTTCTAACTTCTCCGGTAAAAGTTATTGATACGCCTTCTAAATTATCAGCTGCTTTCTGAATCAAATGCTTATTGATTTCACACTGTGCATACTGTTCTCTGCACATTTCCATAGCTTTGATTGCTTTCTCTTCACTGGAATATTCAGCTAAAATATAAACTCTATCTCCTTTGCCGAGGTCATTCCCCGGAAATGTTCCAACGATTGTTGCCATATTTTTTGAATATGGGGATATTGCAAGCAATTCATAAGGCGCATCTAACAACCCGCTTTGACTAATGATTCTCATAACTAACTCCACCTTTCGTATCCCATGCGCACATGTCGCAATCCTCAGGACATACATTTGCCTTTCTTGCTCTTTCGCACATCTCCATTTTCATTTCCCTATCATCCTCAATGTCCTTGATAAAACCGAGTTTCCTCAGGATTTTGTGAATCAGTGATTCTCTTCTCACTTTATCTCCTTCTTCCTCTGTGATACTTCACTTTATTGTTTTTGATTGCATCCCATACAATCTTTTTAAATTCTTCATCTGTAATCGCTATTACTTTCCCATGTTCCAATCTTCTTTCTTCAACAAGATATATAACGTTGCTCACCTTGTCCAAATCAAGTATTGCGATATCTTCCGGATGCATAAACAAAATACGTTTATTTGACAGCTCTATTTTTAGCCTGGCTTCTTCAAGCTCTCTCATAAAGTCTTCAGACGTCATCTTCATCCTCCTTTACATAATCCGGGCATTCTACCGCATATTCGTAGCTGTCTATATCATCGCACTGAATATTGCATTGGTCTTTTATCTGACATTCCAGACAACACGCATTCTGTCCATACAAGCAATAATTCTTGCATCCCATTTACTGTTCCTCTCCATACTTGAATTCGCACTTAATCTGTCTAGCTGAAACGATCATATTCACGAAATCAGCTGCATGGTTAATCTCGATATTTGCTGGCATTCCACAGGCATCAAACATCTTAATTACATAACAATCGTCCATTAATTCCAGCACATCAGCAAAATTGTTATCCTCATCTGGGAAACCGTCCAAAATATCTCTGATTTCATCTTCGATGTTTGACAGTAATGAAATCATCGGAACATTGACTGTCCTCTGAGGAATTACAAGTCTTCTGGTTGCATCTCCACAAGTCAGAAGTAGCTCATATTCGCACTCGTAATATCCTTCTGTCAGATAAGCATTTTCCGGGAATTCATCCGTCACTGTCGGTCTATTCTTGCTGCTCTCCTGGATATCATACGGAACATAATAGTCAATCACCTTCTTCTCTTCTAGCGTTTCTAGACTAAAGACGGTATGCTCTTTTTCCAACAATGTGACGTTCTCCCGGAATCTGTCAAATTCCGCTGTATTGCCTTTCTCAGCATCAACCTTGAAGAATGATTCGAATTCTCCGGTATCAACATTCTTTCTGCCGATTATACTCGCATAAATGTCCGGAATTGCTATTCCTCTGCATTTAAGTTCAATTTTGTTTTTAAGAATCAACCCTTTTGCTTCTAAATCTTCTCTTGCTATTCCTGTTAATTTCATAATAATTCGTGTTTCCCTTTCCATTTCTTCTCACTGAATTCATCCGGTTCCATATATGTGTTTCCATCACACTCAACAACTCCACGTCCGTATCTGTAAGCACATGACCTACAGAGCGGTCGGAATGCAAAAAGTCCTTTATTTTTTCCTTTGGTGATACGGTATGTTGCTGTGTATGGCATAATCTTGATTCCTGGAACATGAGATTTCATATCCCGTCCACAACACCAACATTTATACTCACGTCCATTCAATTCATGGATTTCTTTACTGTAATCTTTTAAAATCCCACCATACCGAAAAGGCTTATCTCTCAGTGTATTCTTTCCTTTCATGTGATTTCTCCTTTTCTTCATCAGTTCCAGGATGCTTCCGGTTCAGCTTCGACCTCAACATCATCATCGTGCATCTCCATAATATCTGTGATATCGCAGAATGCTCGATCTAACCGCATCATGAAAATGTCAAATTCATCTACGTATCTTAATGAATTGATATCAAGTTCGCTTTTGAATCCTGTGATACGGAATCTATTACTTCTTGATTCATATAAATGGATTTTCTTTGTCAGCTTCTCATCCTCTACACATTTAAAAACTAAATCGCAAAATCTTCCTCCGAACATACTATTTCTTATATCCACGCTTACTCTTACTTCCACATTTTGGTAACTCGGTCCATCGCCTGTGCAGATTTTAAGTTTAGATGTATCAACATTCTTGCTGACATATTCCTTGTATTTCTCGAATACGTCTTTTAAGCTGATTACATCTTTATCCGGCTCTGTCATAAGGCTTTTGAAGTTTCCTAAGATTTCCTTGTTGTCAACTAAATTCGTGCTGTTAATAATTTCTGTGAGAATTGCATCAAGTTTTACCACATAATCATCCAAACTTACTCTTTCGATTGCCGGTGTCATTACTTCTTTTACTTTCTCATCAATAACCTTTCTTGCATCACCATTCCATCCGAACTGTTCTTCGATACTACTTTTCAGTGCTTTGGTCACGACATCAGATACAAGTTCCTCAACTGTGCCATCATTCAATTTATCTGTTACTGCCTTTGCTATTCTTTCTTCAAATGTACTCATAATTCGTTCCTTTCTCCCTACTATAAAGGCTTCTCCATAGTCACAAACATTTTATAACCTCTATATCTTCCACTGCTATACCATGATACGCACGTATCTTGTTCCTTGAATCGATCTACAATTTTGAATCCAATATCTTTTAAAGCATCTATTTTCTTCTTATTTCCCTTTATCGCAATGGTCAAACCGGCATTTATAGCCTTATTACTTTCATTCACACCAAATCTTCCAAGTTTTAGATTTTCATCTATCTTTTTCAACTTTTCATTTAGCGCATCTATTTCTTTTTGATTTGTGTACTCCACGTTATTTTCGTTCCTTTCTCCTTATTCAATCTCTGATATATACCTGTCTACCAATTCACCATTTACGTATTTATTGGTTATTTCGACTCTTATCGAATCCCCCTCTCGACTATCTGCAAAACTCGGGCCGTTCATTCCACCGCTCGCATAATCGTCTTCTTCATAGGTCATGCCATCATATTCAACTTCTATTTCCCACTGCCAGCGAGGACAAATGGCAAACCATTTCCGCATATCTATGTAAGTGATAGTTGTGTCCACATCTTCGTAGGTATATGTGATTTCATCTTGCGGCTCACGGTTCTCGTCCGAAACATCATTGGAGCAACCAGCCAAGAGAATGCAAATCAGAATTAGGCATAATATTTTCTTCAATTTTTCACCTCTTCTCCTTAAAAAAGCGTAAAAAAATACCAACCACCGAATATTGATGGTTGGTAGATGTTTGCAGTTATCTGTCTTGATCTCCTAAATGGTGTTCTAACCAGTAGCTTCTAAATCTTTCTATTTGTTTTGTCAGCTCTTTTATATCTTCTTCGCTAAAATTGAATCTGGCAAACTCCTCTTTTGCATAAACAATGCTCTTTGTCTCTGCATGCCTTGCTTCGCTCGATAATTTATGGAATATTCCCCACGCTTCTTCATCTGTCACATCGTTTTTTAAACTTTCTTCAAAGTTTTTATATCTCGATTCCAATAACGCACTTCTTCCGTCACACTCCACGCACACATTAACTCCAAAAGCATAATATTTTTCGTTTATGCGATAAATAAATGGATGCTGTTTAAAAAGTTTATCAATATAATCCATAACTACATTTCCTCCCGTACATTTATACGGAAATTATACCATTCCAACCATCAATATTCAATTGTCAAGGTGCTGTTATTTAAGCAAATCTTAATTGTTCCTGTGTATCATCAATGCTCATGTTCGGCATTCTCTCACCGACTTTCAGATACGGACAGTTTGCTTCTACAAGCTTTTCTGCCATGATCGGCACAACACTGTTCCCAATTCTTGCAACTTGCTTTGCTATCGGATATTTCTTCCAGTTATAATCCCTGTCGATAATGTAATCTTTCGGAAATCCTTGCATTACTTTTAGTTCTTCCGGTTTCAGCATCCGAAGAAAAATGTCCGATATAATATATTTCTCTCCGTCAATGTCCAATATCACATTCACAAGTCCGAACCTGTCCTTTGTGGTAATCGTTCCCAGTGGCTTATCAAGTTGCTGACCGCATCCGGCGCCGTAATACTTAATCAGAAATGCTGATACCAAACCGAAGTGCCCCGGAGATGTCGTAATTGCATGTAATGGTTCATCACAGCCCTGTCCAATCCCCGTCTTGTAATGCTTCGTGATAAATGCTGTCACAAGTCCATATCTATTCGATGTATCAATCGTCTTAATTGGTTCTGTTAAAAGCTGTCCTCTTGAATCACCGGCTCTCGTCTCTCCGTGATACTGGATGATGTATGCCAGTGCTTCTCCATTTCTCACGATATAAGGAGATTCTGCATCGATAATATATTTCTTGATGCCGTTTGCAATTCTCTTCTGTGTAGCTTCTGCAAGTGGCTTCTTGCGGTCAAATATCGAACTGCCAAGATCTGACCAGTCAATGTAATCTCCACAAGGTTTCCACTTCTTAAGGCCAATGCCGTCAGCACTGTGAGTTTGCTCTGGCCATCTGATTTCCCGTCCATCTCTACGGAATACTGCATACCATCTCTTTCTTGTGGTTGGTGCTCCGTAATCCTCGCCTTTTCTCTCTGGAATTGGATATCCTTTTTCATCCAGCGGACCCCATTGCTGTATCTCTTCTACGTTCTCCATAAGAATTACATCCGGCAGAATTGCTTTTGCGTGCTTATATACTGCCCACGGAAGTATCCTCAAGCCTTTCTCTCTTGGCTTACCACCTTTTGCTTTTGAATGGCTTGTACAATCTGGACTTGCCCACATAAGAGCCACATGCTGTCCTTTTACATATTTCTTCAAGTTGACCTTAAAAATATCCTCTGTCAGATGAAGTGTGTCTGGGTGGTTGGTCTTATGCATCAATATAGCGTCTGGATCATGGTTGATGGCTATGTCTACAGGTCTTCCAAGTGCCATTTCTATTCCTACAGATGCACCTCCACCACCGGCAAATGCGTCTATAATTAAATCTTTCATTTTTCTCGAAAGGAGCCGATATATCTTTGCCCGGCCGGAGCTCCGTCTCCTTTCTGTAATTTTTTTAAAAATCAGCTAAATCTTTAATTCTCGGTTCGTAAGGTTTTGGCATATTCATCCATGCCGTTACTTTTCCGTCAATTAGGAAATATGTGGCATCACGACAGTTATCGCACGCTTCATACCATCCTTCTGGAATCCAAAAATCATCTTCCTCTTCGATGTATTCCCAATTATCCGGTATTCCGTCTTCCGTGCACCATCCAGAGTCTTCGGAAGTCACATGGTGGTATGGTATATATATTGCTTTCAAGACTGTACTGCATTGTCCTTTTTTCACAGTCACAAGCACTTCGTCAGAGTACTGTCTTTCCTTGCATTTAGGCACTGTATTTTTATTCCATTGTCCCATAACTCTATTACACCTCATTCGCAAGCTGGAACCCCATTCTAGCAACATTCCTAAGATTATCCCTAATCAGTGCCTTGTTCGGCTGTCCATGCCTTTCCAGATACTCCAAAATTGATTCATCGTCTCTTTCCGGTTCATTCGCCAGATAGTCCACGGAATATTCATACTCAGCTTTTGCAACTTTCAAGCACTGAATCATGTAATCTATCTTTTCTCCTGTGTTCATCATTGCTTCACCATCCATCTATTCTCACATACCGCAAAGTAATCACCCACATGCTCCGAGCAGTACTTTGCAAGTATCTCTTTTATTTCATCGTTCAGGTTGATTCCATCCTGAAGCGCTTCTGAGCGAACGGTTGAGCCATCACCGCCATCAATAATTCGACAATATAACTTGCTTTCCACCTCAACTTCTTTCTTCTCATGATCTTTCTTCCACCGCTTGAGGATTTCAAGCACTTCTTCTGTTTTATCTCTTCGGAAGCTTTGACACGTCATTTTTCCTTTTGCTTCACTAATAGGACATCCACCACATAATTCGTTTTCACAACAAATTTCACTTAAAATCTTAGTTGCTTCTTCTGCTGTCAGTTCTTCATCTGCCAATCCTTCAAACATTCCATCTGTCCAACAACATCCATATTCAACAATGCGATAGTAACCACGCGAGAAAACCTCATTAATGGTTACAGTTTCTCCGCAATGCTGTGACATAACGTCATTAAATATCATTCCGTCATATTCTTTGCTAACTTTCAAATCTTTTCTGACTCTTACCTTGTCTCCAACTTTGTATTTCATTTCGTGCCTCTCTTTCTCAGTTTTTCTAACAGATTCTTTCTCTTCTGTTTCTTCTCTTTCCATCGTCTCAGGTACTCAATCTGCGCCTGATCCTCTTTCTCTTGTCTATTCATGGTCTTTATCCCTTGTACAGTTTCGGAAGTGGCATCCATGCTGTCACCTTGTACAGTGAACAACCGCCATGTCCGTTTGAATATCTGTCCCACTCAAGGTATCCATACTGTCTATCAAGCCAGTGCTTTTCCTCATCCTCATCAAATACCTTGATGTAACACCCAACGCTGTATTCTCTGTATCCGTTACCGCTCTTGGATGCGATTGTTGTAAGGACATCACTTTCATCTTCTGGGAGTCTTTCCGTTACCGGAATCCATCTACAGTCCTCATCGGCATCATCAATCTTGCACATCTTCTCGACATACTTTCTGACATTCTCGGTTGCCAGTAGGATTCCTTCATCCTTGCGATCAGGGTTCAGCTCATCCGCTCTTTCTCCCTTTAGTTCTTCCTCAGTTTCATTCAGCCATGAAAGAAATTCTTCTGCATCAAGTGTCTTACCCATTGTTTCTCCTTCCGCCGGTTGCAACGTACTCTCCGTAACTCATCCCAAGCTTTCTTGCTTCTGCTGCAATCCTTGCTATCTCATTTTGGTACTTTGGCTCTTTTGCAGCCTTTTTCTTTTTCGGCATGGCTCTCTTTCTCTTCTCCCATTCCGCTTTCTTCTGTTCGGCAGTTAATGCTCTGTATCTTGCCTTACCTCTCTCACAAGACTTTTTTCTACTGGCTTCTGCACAGCAAGCCTTGCTGCAATGCTTCTTTCGATTGCCAACTATCTCAAATTCTTTTCCGCAGACTGAGCATACAGCCCAGCTGCTTTTTATCTCTGCCATTCTTAATCACCTTCCTAGCAACTTACTTTCCAGATCATCCATGTCATAATGCCGTCTCTCAAAGTTGTTATTGTTCTTCGTTGCTGGTTTCTTATCGTGCCGTTCATCATACTTTCCTTCAAGCACCTTCACAAAGTTGTTCGGATTGATGAACCAATCGAAGTTCAGTGAGAACCTTGTATCTGTTTTTCCCTGAAGGAAGTCACTCTGTTTGACCTTATCAACAGCTTGTATCACTTTCTCTTCTCCGAATTGCTCAAGTAAGGCAATCAGTGAAGTACATCTCTTAGAGCCTTGATTGATCCTGTAAATCATTTTGATACCGTAAGGCTCTAGCTGATTCCATGCATCGATGATGGATTGAATGCTATGCTGCTTTATAGATACGTTAGTATCTATATATTCTTTCTTCCTTTCTTCCCTTCTTCTATTGTTGTCACTTGCTTGTCGGTTGCTTGTCGGTTGCTTGTCACTTTGCGTGTCACTCGATTGATAAGAACAGTAATTATTCACCGTAAATACGCTGAATTTGTTATATTTTTTGCTTGTCACTTCGCCTGTCGATTCTAGGTATTTTATTGCTGTTCTTATCTCTCTAACTGAAAGGTTAGTTTCTTCAGATAATTTGGCTAAAGAAGATACGAATGACCCCCTTTTTATCTCAATTCCTAAGAAAAATCCGTCCTTCCAGTTCGCTTTTAAAAGCATGTGTATGAACAATCTGGAAGTGTTTTTGTCTTTGTACCACCCCCACTCGAGAAGTGACCGATTAATCTTTATGTAATCGCCTTTCATATAATTTCATCCAATCTTCCATTGTCATTGTGACCAGCCAATCCTTGTGATTCTTCCGATGCATTACCGTAGGCATTTCGCCCTCTCTCGCATCGTTTATGGACTGTTCCACAGCTTCATAGATGTTAAGCTTCTCTACCCTCTTGCACTCAATATGGATGCCAGGAAGACCGACTACGTCCGCATCTCCATTGGATCCACAGAACTGCTGCCCTCTCCGGCAATCATATCCGTATCTGTCTTTAAGCAGATTTGCTAACTCTCTTTCTCCCTCTTTCCCTTTTCGGTTTGAGTTCATCTGTGTCTACCTCCATGTTGCAATTCTTGGCTGTTCGCCTTGCTGTTTTTAGTGCCCATCCGATACTCTTCAGCCGGCTTTCTTCTTGTCTGATATACTTCATCAGCATCATTCTTTCTTCTAAGATATTCATGTCTGGAATGAAGTACCCTCTTCCATCTTGCATGTTGAGAATCGGTATATCTCGTCTTGCATAATGGATCATGTCTCTAATTGTTCTATCGTCTATTCCGGTCAGATCAGACAATTCAGCTCTCGTGATTGCTCTGTCATGTCCGGTTCTGATGTAATCTAATATGTCAATATCGTAAGTCTGCATTGTTCTCCTTTCTCTCCCCGGACAAGCCGAGGAGATGAATCATCATGGCTTTTGAAAAGGATTGTGACATGCTGTTCAGTCAGCCATTAGGAGTTCATATATCAACCTTATCCGCAAGGTTAATACCTGTTATAACCAAGACTTTCCGAACACCTCTCTGAACTCTTCTCTGCTGCCTATATGCTCTTCAAAATATCTCTGAGCCATCTGCTTGAGTTCCAAGTCCAAACCGTGATTCGGATTGTCATGTACGCTCCCCTTTTGGAATTCATGGAGATACGGTGCAAGGGGAATCACAAATCCGTATCTCTCAGATATCTTTCTTCTGCTGCCACAAAAGATATGGTGTATGTGTGGATAAGGATATCCAGTGAAGTAACAGTGGTCCATATCATCAGTGAACACACTTTTCAATCGTTTAGCCAATGTCCACACCATACTTTTCTTTCAGAATTCTCTTTTCATCTGGTGTAGCAATCTCTCTTTCAGATATTCCAGCTTCTTTGCAACTTGTAATCAGTCCGTCAATTAATCTTGCCATCTCCGCGCTATCATAAGTATGAGATCCTCTCAGAAGCTTATAGGTCCGATATGTAATCCCATCATTTCCTTCTCTTATCTGGGAAGTTGGTTGTAAGTGATAATCCGTGGCATTCCTGACTTTTCTTTCAGCTTCTTCCGTATCTGGGATTGTCATATATACCGCTTTTCCTTCGAATATCTCTGGCTGACCATACCGGCACAACATTAGATTATGTGCTTCTGGATTTGACAGGCTTATTGCTTTTGCAAACTTACCGAGCAGCACCCAGTAGTAGGCATTCGCATCCAGACTCCTTTTCCTTCTGTATCGCTTGATTTCAAGGCTTAACTTCTCACAGTCTTTCAATTCCTCATATGCCTGTGTAAAGTCTTCCTGTGGCTCAAATAGAATGGTCAGCCGCCGTGTAGCAAAGTCAATAATTGGCTCTTTTAACTTTCCGGTGAACTTCATTTATACACTACAACTCTCCTTCAACTCTTTTACGTGATCAAAAGCATTCTTATACTGGTTAATCGTCAGCGCTTCTATTTTCTGCGCTTTATACAATACAAGTACTTTACTTTCATCAATTCCATTTTCGGCAAACAAACTCCGAAGAGAATTAATATGATTTTGATTAATCTTTATATTGCTGCTTGTACTCTTCCCATCTTTCTGATCAGACTTGTCTTGATTCTTCTGCTTTTCATATTCATCAGAATCAGGATCTTTCACATCATCCAAAAGAAACAAGCCATTCAATGCGTATTTTCTTGCATAGCTGGATACCGATCCAGTAATCTGCGCTTCATCCATTCCTTTCTTTTCCTCTGATTCTCTCGCATAAGCAGTTACAGAAATCTCCTCATCTGATTCGCAATCAACCAAAGTTGCTGTGGCTTTTATATACACCTTCCCAACAACTTCCACAATTTCGTCTTTCAGCGTCAGAAAGACCTTTAAATCCTTTTCATATTTCTTGAATTCAGCAAGAATCGTCTCCGCATTTCGATAATAGAATTTACCAAATTTATTATATTGATCTTTGGGGACTTTCATATCCTGCTGCAGTTTGGATAACTTTTCTCCAATCTCCATCAAACATCCTTCCTTTCGAAATAAACACCAAAGCTTGTCATTGCCTGTTCAATATCTTTAAGTTCCTCTTCTGTAGCAACAACGGTGTAAATTACCTTCTTAGACTCTTCACTGCTCAAGAATCTTGCCTGTTCCTCATCTACTTCTTTCAGCTTTTCAACAGTTTCTTTCTCCGCTTTTCTTTTGATTTCCTCTTCTTCGAGGATTCTTCTACGTTCTTCAAGACGGATGCGTTCTCTTTCAGCTTCCAATTCTCTTTCTCTTCTGGCAGCTTCTTCTGCTTCTTTTCTCTTAAGGATCTCTGCTTTCTGAATTTCGTAATCACTAAGATACTTAATTGCTGATGCAAGGTTGTTGTTCTCCATGTAGAAGTTGAGAGCAGTTTCTTCTTTTTCTGATCTCATGGCTTTGATAGCATTGATATCAGCATTTGTAGTTGCAACTCTGCTAGTAAGTTCTTCTCTAATGTCTTTCATTTTTGTGCCGGCATTCGTCCACTTCTTTCCGTAGATACGCTCCAATGGAATGTAATCCTGTAATTCACCCGGTACAATTTCTTCATAAGCAAGCAGGATCTCTTCTTTACGTTCATTGATACGCTTCTCTTCGAATTCTTTTACCTTGTAATCAATTAGTGTGATTGGCTCATCGATTAATGTGATAAGTTCCTTTACCTTAGCTTCGAACTCATCATAAGGCTTCATATATTCTTTCTTTACTTCAATTCTTCTCTCGTTTACTGCTGCTTTTTTCTTTCTCAGCTCTGCGAGGTCTTTCTTCGCATCCTTTTTTGTATCTTCCGTAAACTCTTTACTTTTATATTTCTCAAGCTCCTGTGACACCTGGTTCTTAAATTCATCAAAGTTAGCTGCGATTTCTCCAATGCTCTGCACCACATTAAATTTCAGTTCGTTCATCTTTCATTTCCTCCGCATTGTAATTGTCTGCAAGTCTCTTATGCATCTTATGTTGTGTGATTCCCAATTCATCAAAGGACAGTTCCTCATGCTCCCACACCGATGGTTCTTCGTGCTTGACCGGAAGTCCGATAATTGCTTTCACTGTGTCCAGTTTGATATATCCGTTTTCTTCATTGCTGATGTAAGCTTTGAGCGTTTCCATTCGTGCATCTGTTTTGCACAGCTCTTCAAATTTTGAAACGCTTACTTCAAGTGTTTTTTCTAACAACATTGCTTTCTCCTTTCACAGTGGCAGTCTTGTACTAATTGCAGAACAAGTGTGCTAATTGCAAGAAGTTTTTCGTCAACGTCTCTATCTCCATGCACGTACCGTTCTATGTTTGCGAAAATGTATGCTGATGCTTCCATAATCAAATCTTCGTCTTTAACACCATTCATGTCACAAAACTCTGATGCAAATATTGGAATGATTGCGTTCAGCTTATCCAAAGTTATGGTAAAATTATCTTTTTTCATTGCTTTCTCCTTTTTAAATTGTTATTATTAAGTTGGTTTTATAGCCGAGTGCCTGAAGGTTGCCGCCTTTGCTGGGCACTCTTTTTTAATATCCGAAGATAACCCATGTTGCGATTCCTAAGACAACTACCAATCCCATCGCAACTACTGTCATAACAGCAGACTTTTTTTCTTCTCTGTCATCATGCTCAATTCTTCTTGGCTTTCTCTTGATATCAACTATCTGGATTGCTCTTCTTTGGATGTCGATCATATCGATCTGATTCATTTTTTCTACCTTCTTTCTTGTAAGATATACACGGATAACCTCTGCTTCTCTCTATGCAGTGTTTTCTTTTTCTACAGTTGCGACAGTTCATATTCTTCTCTGCCTTCCATTTTTCTTACTAACACCATTGCTTCTACCGGATCATATTCAGGCACATACTTTTTCGTAGCACCTTCGAGATGTTTGAAGAACCGGTTGTAATCTGCGTAGACTGCTTTATCGATGTATCTGTCAATAATCGCATCTTTTGGATACCGACCTAGCTTGATCTGATTCATGATTCCGTATTTCCGATTCTTAACAGTTCCCATTGATTGACCGTAAGCTTCTTTGAAATAAGATGTCTTTGCATATCTGTTCACTGGCTTTCGTTCTTCTTTGACAGCTTCAGCAATCAGAGGAAGCAATTCTTGGATACGTTCCAGTTCTGCAACGGCTTGTGCTTTTGTCATCTGCATTTGCCATTTCCTTTCTTACTGCTTCTTTCTTGACTTCTTCTCGGAAATTAGATCATCAACTGTACAGTCCAAAATATCAGATACTTTTTTTATACTTTTTACTGTAGGGCTTACGCTTTTTCCCCATTTGCAAATACTCCCTGTTGATAGTCCTGCTTTTTCTTCAAGCTTATTGATAGAGATTCCACGCTTTTTTGCCATTTTGCAAATATTTTCGTAAATCAAATTTTCACCTCCAATATTATTTTTCGTAAGTTCTGAAAATATCGCCAAATTCTATTGACTATCTTCTGAAAATATCCTATAATTCGAATTACCATAAACAAATAAATAGCACATTGACATTCCGATTTATTTTTGCGATTTTTTCAGAACTTATAATTTTATTATACGCGATATATTCAGAATGTCAAGAGGTTTTTGCGATTTTTTCAGAAAGGGATATAAAACTATGAAAGAACGTATTAAAAGCTTGTGTAAGTCACATGGCATATCAATGAACAAGCTAGAAGAAACTCTTGGTTTTGGGAAGGGATATATTAGTAAACTGGGAAGCAGTACACCTAATGCTGCTAAGATAAAACAGATTGCTGATTACTTTAATGTAACGGTCGACTATCTGATGACTGGCGAAGAAAAGAAAGAGGATCCTTATGCAATTACTTCCAAAGACGAAAGAGACATTGCAAAGGATTTAGAGAATCTCCGTGGAAAATTAATGAATGGTGCAGATGGTCCGTTCTCTTACGAGGGTGAACCTATTCCGGAAGAAGACACAGAACTGCTTCTTGGACAGATCGAATTAATGATGCGCCGGTTGAAACCTATCAATAAGGAAAAATACAATCCTAACAAGAACAAGAAGTAGGTGTTGCAATTGAAAGCACATGATGTTAAGCACTTAGTTGCTTATTACGTCAAAAAGTATGATACTAGAAACCCTTTTAGGCTTGCAGAATATCTGAATGTTGAAGTTCAGACCGGTCCGCTTGGATCCCGCGCTGGATGCTATATGTTCCTCAAGAACCATAAGTGCATCTTCCTTAACGAAGATTTAGAGGAACATGAAAGAACTCTTGTCATGGCTCACGAACTTGCTCATTCAATTATGCACCGAAAGGAAAATTGTTATTTCATTAGAAACAAGACTCTTCTGCTGACTTCCAAGATGGAAATTGAAGCGAATACTTTTGCAGCAGAACTGTTGATACCAGATGAACTAATCTATGAGAATCCTGGAATGCCCAGAGAACAAATAGCACGCTTGTCTGGATATAATGAAATGATTATGAAATTTAAAGAACTGTAATTGCGAGGTTATTATATGAGGCCTAGCCAGTTTAATCTAATAAGAAGAATGTGCATCCGGATGTCTAGGCAACGATATTATGAAAAGGTTGCGAAAAAGAACAGGAAGAAGAAACAAAAACTTCTAAACAAACAGCAGAAACTTATTAACAAGCAAGAAAGAAAGAAACGTAGAGCTACAGAAAAAGAACAGGTGACGTTATACAAAAAGATGCATCCAACTCCGAAAGTTATCCGCACTTCTGCATTTTATAGGAATATAACTCTTGCTATATTTTTTGGATGGTTTATCCTTTGGTTTTGTGTGATAAGTATACCTACAAGACCATCTGATAGCTTTCTGGATTCATTGTTTCTTTTAATCGGATGGGGAATTCTTCTTCTGTATCCGATGATTCGATACATAGTACAGAAGAGAGATGAAACAGCAAAGCGAGATACGACAGTCTGTCCTCTCTGCGGATCCACAATGGAAAATGGTTATAATTTCTGTACTTCTTGCGGTTTTTCACTAATTCCGCATCAGCCCCAAAACGTTCCTCAAAAAGAGAAACGTTGTCCTTCTTGTGGAGCAATAGTAGACAAGAATTACAATTTTTGTACAGAGTGCGGATATTCTTTTTTACAGCAACCTAAAATTACCAAATTGTCAGCAGAAGAAAGAAAAGAACTCCGAGAACAATATAAAATGCAGCGTGAGATTGATCAGCATTGGAAGTTTAGGCAAAAGCGGATTGAAGATGATATGCTTAGGAATATCAAGAGCCAGAATTACAAGCTAAAAAAGGAAGATGACAAGGAAAATCGTGACCAATATGATGAATTAACAAAATAAGGATATAACTCCCGGAAGGGATTTATATAAAGCGTGTGGTGCGCTTAGCAAACAAGGCTATATCACTAAAAGAAAGAGAGGGAAACACGAATGAAAAAGAAAGGTGGATGTTTAAAAACTGTATTAATTGTTATCGGCGTAATTATTATACTCGGTATCATAGGTTCTGTTATTGGCGGAAAGGATGACGGACCTAAAAAGGTAAACAGTGACACTTCTACTGACACAACGCAAGATGCTTCAAAGAATGAATCAGAACCGGAACAGACTGTATTTAACGTTGGAGATACTGTGAGTCTCAATGATGTTGAAATTACACTTGTGAACATCACCGAATCTGCCGGCGGTGAATATACTACCCCTGACGAAGGAAACGAGTTCTTAATCCTTGAGTTTGAGATTGCAAACAACTCATCAAAAGATATCAGCATCAGCTCCGTAATGAATTTCGAAGCCTATTGCGATGATTACTCACTAACACAAGATCTTGTTGGACTTCAAGCCCCTGAAGCCAGTGGAAAGAATCAGCTTGATGGAAGTGTTGCTGCTGGAAAGAAGATGAACGGTGTGATTGCATATCAGGTACCTACAACTTTCTCGAAATTCGAGGTTAGCGTTGCTCCTGATTTCTGGTCATCAAAAGATATTCAGTTTGTTTACAGTAAATAGTTAATTTGCGGTGTTTGGAACAAGGTTCATTTGCATGAGAGGAACCATGAATATAAAAGAATACGTTTATGACAACAAACTTTCTTCCTTAACCGATACAGAATTGAGAGCTTATGGAAGAAAACTACTGGAAAGACAATATGCCGGTGAAGAACTTACAGATGAGTTATATACAGAGTTGAGAGATGTATGTAGTGAATTTGTAAACAGAGATAATTAAATAAAGCAAAACCGCCCTTGCTACCAACAAGGACGGTTGACACACCAAACTCCGAAGAGCGGTGCAGATTATATGAAGCAATAATATTGTATCATCTTCGGGGCAGTCATACAAGCAGAACTGTTGTTCTGTTGTGGGGCTGTTATTTTTGTACTCAAATATAGAAAGGAAGATGATTATGTGGATGGACAAATTACCGAGTGGCAAGTATAACTACATTGAACGTTATATTGATCCTATGACAGGGAAAAAGAAAAGGGTATCTATTGCTTTTGACAAGAACACAGCAAAAAATCGTAAAATGGCAGCAACCATACTCCAAGAACGCATTGATCAAGCATTAAGGACTGCTCAAGTGCAGAAAAAAGACATCACATTGAAAGAACTCACAGAGCTATACAATGCTGAACAGCTGAGGACAGTCAAGCAGTCTACGTACAACAGGAACTGTGGAGCGTGTAAGTCTATTGCAAAGATTCTCGGACCATCTATCATTGTATCGAAGTTAAATGCGGGATATATCAGAGAACGTTTTCTCGCTACTGGCAGAGCTCCTGGAACGCTCAACGAATGGATGGTAAGGCTCAAGGCTCTGTTGAGATGGGGATACCGTAATGATTACATTGAAGATATCTCCTATCTCAACAAGATTGAACGGTTTAAAGATGTTTCTCACCGCAAGAAGATTGAAGACAAATTTCTCGAGTCCAGCGAAGTGGAATTGTTGCTTGATGAGATGAAAGTGGAAAAATGGAAAGTGCTAACAGAATTCCTCGTCCTGTCTGGTCTCCGATTCGGCGAAGCAGCTGCGCTTGAGAAACCAGATGTTGATTTGAGAAAGCGTGTAATCCATGTCACGAAAACCTATGATGTCAACAATGACATTGTAACAACCCCAAAGACGGACTTTTCTATCCGAGACGTATATATTCAAGACGAACTGGCAAAAGTCTGTAGAAAGGCACTGAGAATGGCTCAGAACGACAATGTGATACAGTTTAGCAACCTATTGTTCACTGGTACAGTTCGTGAGCACATTGACCACTTCGCTTACAACAAATACCTCAAGGAAAATTCCATGAAAGCTATCGGTAGAAGCATCACACCACACACGCTAAGACATACACACGCAAGTCTGCTAATGGAACAGGGAATTGATATCGACAGCATCTCAAAAAGACTCGGGCATAATGACAGCAAAGTTACAAAAGAAATTTATCTGCACGTCACACAGAAGTTAGAAAGCAAACGAAACGAGCAATTAAAAGCAATAAAAATTTTATAGCGAGCCCCATGAAAGCCCCATGAGAACAAAAAAGAACCCCGCAAACCTCAGAATTCCTTGTAAATACTGGGGTTGCGGGGAAAGGTTCAAAGCTGTCTAGGGGACTTGAACCCCCGACCTCCGCCTTACCAAGGCGACGCGCTACCGACTGCGCCAAGACAGCTTATTGCGTTCCAGCAGAACGCAAAATTAAATATACACTACTTGAGTTTGATTGTCAAGTTAAAGCTGATCTGAATCCAGCAAAATGGTAAATGGCCCGTCATTGAGCAGCTGAACCTTCATATCAGCTCCAAACTCTCCGGTCTGTACTTCATCCACTGATTCCCTGCATTTTTCAATGATATATTCATACATCTCATTCGCCATATCCGGTTTTCCTGCTTCAATAAAGCTTGGTCTATTTCCTCTCTTACAGTTTGCATATAACGTAAACTGTGAAACCAGAAGAAGACCTCCGTCCACATCAGCAAGCGAAAGGTTTGTTTTTCCCTGTTCATCTTCAAAAATACGAAGCCCGATCATTTTTCGTATCATTTTGTCTGCAATCTCTTTTGTGTCTGTATCTGCTACTCCAATCAAAACAAGATACCCTTTTCCAATCTTTCCGGATATCTCACCATCAATCGTAACAGATGCCTCTGTTACTCTTTGTATTACAAATCTCATCTTCTCAAACCTCTGTTTTTTTATTATTTGTTGTCAGACAAATCAACGTCACAGCACTCACTGTCATCGGAATACTGATCAGGATAATCATTCCCATTACTATTGCCGGAAGGAATCTGCTCTCAAGATCTACGATCAGCGTTCCCATCAGATTATAGAACATGTGCATCAGCATGGATGCCGCCAGGGTGTTATAGCGATGCGCCACAAATCCAAGTGCAAACCCCAAAAGTGCCGCATAAATTCCCTGTACGAGATTTTGATGGAACACTCCAAACAGAACCGCCTGTACAACATTCGCCAGGATCCAATGCATTCCGGCACGTTCAAGATATTTCTGGATCAAACCCCGGAAAATCATTTCTTCCACAAGAGGTGGAAGAATCAATGTACTGAAAACCCACATCAGCGAATATTCTGTCAGGCCGGAATTTTCTATCAGATTCTGATAATTATCCATCGCATCCGGAAGTACCTGTGCTACGATTGCCAGTATAATGCTGGTCACATGTATCATACCAAAAGTAAACAGTACAATTAAAACACATCCTTCCAATCCGACTCTTCTGCATTTGCCTGGGATTGCACGGATTCCTCCTTCACGCAGCTGAAAAGCAAGATAATACCATAAAGCAGGAATAGGCAGAACCATAAGGTACAAAATTGCCGATACCAGATTCAAATGACTCATCAGGAACTCATAAACCACCATTGTTCCATTGTTTCCCATAACCAGAGGCCCGCCAATTGCGGCCAGATAAGAAATGATGTATCCGAATTTGTTAAAGCAGATCATGATCACCAGAAAGACTGCAAGTGCCAAAAGGTAATTGTATTTTTTCTTCATCCGTATTTCTCCTTTACGGCAGAATCTTTTGTGCTTTTGTCTTGATCCTCTGAAGTGCATTGTCCACTGACTTCGGACTCTTTCCAAGTAATTCTGCAATCGTCCGATAATCCGTTCCCATCAAGTGCAGATAAAGAACATGATTTTCTAATGGACTGAGCAATTCTTTGAGCTGCTCCGCAAAAGCTTCTGTATATTCTTTTCCAAAATAAAGAACTTCCGGATCATTCTCCTTCGATGATTCTATCGTGTCAATCAAAGGAAGACTTCTCCCCTCTCCTACCTCTTCACTGTCTTCATATAACGAAACATAAGAATTCAAAGGCAGATGCTTTTTTCGATTTGATGCCTCAATTGCCGAGTACATCTGTCTGGAGACACAAAGTTCTGCAAAACTTGAAAATGATGTTTTCTGCGTTACATCAAAATCCCGCACTGCTTTGATCAGACCGATCATTCCTTCCTGGATCAGATCCTCGTTCTCTCCACCTAACAGATACATTGCACGCGCTTTCTTCCTTACCATGGATTTATATTTCACCATCAGGTAATCCATAATCTCCTGATTTCCATTTTTGTAATCACATAAAAGCTGCTCATCTGTCATTCTGTCATACTTATTCATCCGATTATCACCTGTTATCACTCTTTTTTTCGAGCAATACTCATATTTATTTCTGCGAAATCCTCTGTCTTACGATCTCATAAGCAAGAACGCCTGCTGCCACAGATGCATTCAGAGAATTAATCTGACCTTTCATTGGAATTCCTGCAACGAAATCACAGTTTTCTTTCACAAGGCGGCCAACGCCCTCACCTTCATTTCCGATCACAAGACCGATCGGTCCTGTCAGGTTCAGGTCATACATCTGCTCGCCATCCATATCAGCACATACAAACCAGAGTCCTTTTTCCTTGAGTTCTTCCATTGTCTTCACAAGATTCGTCACCTTTGCGACCGGTGTATAATTCAAAGCTCCGGCAGATGTCTTCGCAACTGTCGCTGTCAGACCAACTGCTCTTCTCTTTGGAATAATGACTCCGTGTGCACCTGCAAGGTTCGCTGTACGAATGATCGCGCCAAGATTGTGCGGATCTTCAATATTGTCTAAAAGAATCAGAAACGGAGCTTCGCCTCTCTCTTCTGCCAGCTTAAGCATATCGTCGATCGTAGAATATTCATATGCTGCCGCATGCGCGATCACGCCCTGATGCTTCCCTGTCTCTGAGAGCTGGGAAAGTCTTTCTTTTGTCACAAAATTGATCAGAGATCCGTGTTTTTTCGCTTCACGTACAATTGTTCTTACCGGTCCGTCCTGGCATCCGTCAAGAACATAAATCTTGTCAATCGTACGTCCGGAACGAAATGCTTCCAGTACGGCATTTCTTCCTTCAATTACAAATGTCTCTGTTCCCTGTTCTCTATTTTCCTGCATGTTCTGCTCCTTTTTCCTTTATCTCTTTTTCAATGCTTTCAAGTCCGATACTTACAAGCTCTGTCAGTCGTTCATACTGACCTGTCAGATATAAATGTCCAATCAATGCCTCAAAACCTGTCGCTCTTCTGTAATCTGTAATTGACTGATTCTTTGCCGGAGACACAGATCGTGCATTTCTTCCTCTCCGGTAAACTCCATGTTCTTCCTCATTCAGATGCTCCTGCATGGAACGCATCATAAAGGACTGTGCTGATGCCTGCACATACTGGCTTGTCTCTTCATGGAGACGGTGGACCGGCCTGTTTCCACGGCCGACCACCATCGTCTTAATGATCAGATCATAAACACAGTCTCCCACATAAGCAAGAACCAGTGGGGAACACTGCTTTGCATCAATCTCTTTCATACCGGGAATTGTCCGGATATACTCTTCTAAACCTGCTGTTATGCTCTTTTCCATTGTACTCCTTCTCTTGTATCTTTCAGAACGATACCTTTCGCAAGAAGCTCATCTCTGATCTCATCTGCTCTTGCAAAGTTTTTCTCTTTTCTTGCTGCCTGACGCTCAGCGATCAATGCTTCAATGTCAGAATCAAGAATCTCATCTTCTTTATCAACAATAATTCCAAGTACTTCTGTCAGTCTTACCAAACGGTCAAACAGATTCTCAAGATACTCTTTGGAACTGTCTTCGTCTGTCATCGTATTAATGAATTTTACAAGATCAAATACTGCAGCAATCGCATCTGCTGTATTGAAGTCATCATCCATAGCGCTCTCAAAGTTTCCAACATATTCTGCTGACTTTGCAAACTTCTCTGCTTCTGTCTCTGCCATATCTTCTGTCTTCGCGCTTCCCATAAGGAATTTCAGACGATCAGCTGCTGTAATGATTCTCTCAAGTCCGCTCTTTGCTGCTTCCATCAATTCAGCGCTGAAGTTCAGTGGACTTCTGTAATGTGCGCTTAACATGAAGAAACGAAGTACCTGAAGATCATACTTCTCACTGATCTCGCGAACTGTGAAGAAGTTTCCAAGAGACTTGGACATCTTACGGTTATCAATGTTCAGGAACCCGTTATGCATCCAGTATCTGGAGAACTCTTTTCCGTTCGCTGCTTCACTCTGCGCAATTTCATTTTCATGATGTGGAAAGATCAGGTCTTCCCCACCTGCATGAATATCGATCTGCTCACCAAGATATTTCTTGGACATCTCTGAGCACTCAATGTGCCATCCCGGACGTCCCTCACCCCATGGGGAAACCCATGCAGGCTCGCCTTCTTTTTTCGGTTTCCAGAGAACAAAATCCAGAGAATCTTCTTTCTCATCCTCACCGCTTACAAGAAGGGTACGTCCGCCTGACTGAAGATCATCAAGGTTCTTATGGGATAATTTACCATAATCTTTGAACTTTCTTGTACGGTAATATACAGTTCCGTTCTTCTCGTATGCGTAGCCTTTCTCAATCAGTGTCTCAATCATGCTGATCATACCGTCAATCTCTTCTGTTGCAAGCGGATTCTTTGTTGCCGGCTCAATATTCATGCCGTCCATATCTTTCTTGCACTCTGCAATGTAACGCTGTGAGATTTCTTCTGCTGTAACGCCTTCTTCGTTTGCTTTCTTGATGATCTTGTCATCGACATCCGTAAAGTTAGATACATAATTCACATCATAATTCTTGTATTCAAAATATCTGCGGACAGTATCAAACACGATCATTGGTCTTGCATTTCCAATATGGATGTAATTATATACAGTCGGACCGCATACATACATCTTTACTTTTCCTTCCTCTAGAGGAACAAATTCTTCTTTTCTTTTTGACATTGTATTATAAATCTTCATCGTTCTTACTCTCCTTATTTTCTTTCTCCACACATCGCATATATTTTATCATAGATTCCAAACGTTTGTGAAGTTTTATATTCTCTTCCTGCAGTTCTCGAATATCTGTAAGTACCGGGTCCGGTAAATGTACCTGATCCATATCACTTCTTGGGACTTTCTTGTTGTCCATGCGGACGATTCGTCCCGGCACACCGACAACTGTACAGTTCGGTGGAACCTCTTCAAGCACTACAGAACCAGCTCCGATCTTAGAATTTTCTCCGATTGTAAAAGAACCCAGGATCTTTGCGCCGGCGCTCACCATAACATTATCTTTCAACGTTGGATGACGTTTTCCCTGTTCTTTTCCGGTACCGCCAAGCGTAACCCCCTGATACAGTGTTACATTATCTCCGATGATCGTAGTTTCTCCGATGATCACACCTGTTCCATGATCGATAAAAAGTCCCTTTCCAATTGTTGCACCCGGATGGATCTCAATCCCTGTCTTACGCGCTGCTCTCTGAGAAATCCAGCGTGCCCAAAAATAATGCTTTTTCAGGTAAAGCTTATGCGCCACTCTGTAGCTTAAGATTACTTTAAAGCTTGGGTACAAAAATACTTCCATGTTTGATTTAATCGCAGGATCTCGCTCTCGGATCACCTCTATCTCCTGTTTGACATAAGATATCATTCCCATATTTATCATTCCTTTCTGATTCAAGAATGCACTTAACACCCTAAACGGATTATTTTGTATATCAGAAAAATTCTCTCCTGATATGGAACAAAGAATGTGCCTTGGCACATTCTTGCGCCTGCGGCGGTCGCTTGCGACACCTACCTTGTACGCCGCAGTGCGCATCCTGAGCGGAGCGTTTTTTATATATTAGGAAAGGGACTTTCCTAATATACAAAAAACTTCGTCTCAATCTAGAGACGAAGTTCTATCCGCGGTTCCACTCTAATAAAAGAAGTATAACTTCTTTCACTTTCACGCACGTAACGTGTGCCTGACGTACCCTGCTACTCCATTCACAGGATCGACTCCCGGGGGCACTTCACAGTTTCTTCTCTCAAAGGTGCTTTCAGCCGGTGACACCTTCTCTCTATGAGTCCAAATCTCTGTTACTCTTCCCGTTCTTTGTCTTTCTCAATTCTATTACCAATATTTATTGTTTTCAACATCTCTATTATCTTATGCAAAAAATCATTTTTTGTCAACTATTATCTCTGCCGATCAACTGTATTTTAACATTTTATTCAGACAATCTCATTCAAAAATATTGGACAGAAGTTCTGAAGTTTCCTCAGTTCTTCCTCTAGTTCTTCTGTAAGAATTACGTTTTCCTCTGCACGTATTTCTTCAGGAGTTTTGTATCCAAACAATATTTCCGTCAATGCTACAATGGAAAGTACTCCCTGTGAATCTTCCGTTTCAGACACGTTCAGGCTTTCTTCTCCTTTTGAGCTACTGAGTTTCCAGATCCTGCTGTTCTTATGAAGAATCGGATCGATCACCGCAAAAGAGCAATGGATCTCACATTCTGACGGGATTTTCATTTTAGAAAATAGTTCCTGTAAATGAACGATCCTGATCATAATAAGCGGTTTTTCTTTATATGCAGACGTTTCATCATCTAGCCAGTCAGGTGCTTCCTTAAGCCCATAAACCGAAACCTTTTCTTCCGGTTCTCTAAGACCATCCACCGACGCCCAGAAGAGATCTTCTTTCCCTTCCAGATAAAGTGGTTCCCTGATCTCGAGCCCCTCTTCTTTCGCATATGCATAGATACAGACCAGCTTCTCTTCTTCAAAGACAAGCCGCATCCCGCCAAACTCGCTCTGTTGTTCGAGAATCTGTGTCTGATAATATTGTGCATTTCTTAAAGCAACAACATTCCAGCAATCCGAAAAATTCTCTTCAACAAATGCCGCCATCTTCCCTGCATCCATAAATCTTGCATCACGGTCTACAATCCGCTCTTGTGATATATTTCTATATTCATCATTTTTATATTCTTTTCTTGCAGAAAAAAATGCTTCATTAAGCTCGATTTGTTTCTGTTCATAAACAAATCGGAAATCATAAGGATAATAGATTTCTTCTGCCGCCGGCATCAGGAAGGTAAATGGCATCTTCTGCGAATACTGATCCTGTAATGCATGAATCAGAAGATTTCTCATATATCCTCTGCCTCTATATTCTGCCTGCGTGGCAACTCCCACGATATAATCCGATGGAACAACACTTTCCTGTAACTTTACCTGATAAGGGTTCAGCTGCAGCATCGCACGTATCTCATCGTCTTCCTCTATTACATAAATCGTATTGTCTTTTGTCTTGATATAATAGTAATAATCAACAAATTCCTGACTGTCTTCTGAAAATACCTGTTCCCACAAGCTCCTTGTTTTCCAATGCTCTGATTGATCCAGCTTTCGAATCTTCATCTTATTTTCCCGCACAGCATCCACCACATCCTGCAGGCTTCTCCATCACATCCACGCTACTGTAATTCGTAAATTTTTCAATCGCACAGATCGCCTGAGATGAGATTCCTTCGCCGCTTCCGGTAAAGCCAAGGCCCTCTTCTGTTGTAGCCTTTACATTGATCTGATCAACGTCAATTTTAAGCGCTTTCGCCATGTTTTCCCGCATCTGATCAATATGCGGACGCATCTTTGGACGCTGCGCAATGATCGTTGCATCAATATTCTCGATCACATAACCATTTTCTTCCAAAAGTCCGCCTACGTGCTCGAGCAGTTTTATACTGGATGCGCCCTTATATTTTGGATCTGTATCCGGAAAATGAAGGCCAATGTCTCCAAGTGCTGCTGCTCCAAGCAGTGCATCCATTACGGCATGCAGCATAACATCCGCATCTGAATGTCCTAAGAGACCTTTCTCGTAAGGAATCTCAACTCCACCCAGGATCAGTTTTCTTCCTTCAACTAACTTATGAACATCATATCCCATACCTACACGCATAATTATTTCTCCTCAAAATCATTTTCAGCATCTTCTGAAACAGGTTCTTCATTCAGTTCTGCAAAAATATCTACCACTCTTGTGTCTGTCAGTTCTTCTTCCTGAGCTGGAGTTTCTTCAACTGGTGTTCCTTCAGCTTTTATTTCTTCGTCCGGTGTTTCCTCTGATTCTGTTGTAGTCACCGGTTTTTCTACTGATTCTGTTTTTTCTTCGAAATCCGCCTTAGACACTGCGTCTTCCAGCTTCTTCCTGTCTTCTTCTGAAAGCATTGTCGGCATTGTAGTGTCTGATACTTTTTCGTCTTCTGATGCTTCTGTCGTTGTGCTCTCTGTTACCTGTGACATTTCCTTCGCCGCTGCCGCTTCTTCTGCTTTTCGTTTCTGCTCCGCTTTTCTCTTTGCTATCATCTTCGCAATCTGCTTTTTGATATCAATTTCAAACGTTTTGCAGATGGCATTCCCTGCATAAGCAACTCCAACCAGGATAAATACAACTGCCAGTACTGACATAAGTGTCATATTGCTAGGACGCTGCTGGATCATCTCACTTAAGATTCTGATACCCAGGTAGGTAAGATAACCTCCAAGTACTATTCTGAGCGCATATCCGCTTTTCTTATTCATCTTGTTTCCTCCGTATTTCTGTTATTGGCCACGTTTTAAAATATAAACGAAAGACAACAACTTTTTTCTATATCATTATCTGTTATATTACCACAAGTTGCTCCTTAATACTATTATTTCTTTGCTTGATATAAGCAGTAACCAGTAAATTTGCGTAAAAAAACTGCGTACTAATTTCTTAAGCACGCAGTCTTCGTTATAGTAGCGGGAACTGGATTTGAACCAGCGACACCACGGGTATGAACCGTGTGCTCTAGCCAACTGAGCTATCCCGCCATATTTAATTAGATATGGGACCTACAGGGCTCGAACCTGTGACCCTCTGCTTGTAAGGCAGATGCTCTC
>ENA-OUQG01000079-OUQG01000079.1-human-gut-metagenome-genome-assembly--contig:-NODE-79-length-71244-cov-7.890994_pt1 | contig 71244 bp, 47 predicted proteins | sample MGYA00237943_ERZ548823 | MGnify/ENA primary metagenome ERZ548823 (study PRJEB26490, sample SAMN05194731) | human gut metagenome | biome: terrestrial biome; feature: human-associated habitat; material... | reverse complement strand
CAGTTGCAATACTTCGCGCCGGCCTCCTTGCGCTTGAGCTGCTCGGCGAGCATTGCCGCAGCAGTCTCCTCGCCCATGAGCTGCTTTGCGGGGCCTTCGGCAAACGCAATCACGCCGTCGATAGTCGTGGGACGACCCTCGAGCACGTCAAGCAGCTTGTCGGTAGCGGCTTTAACCGCCCCATCGCTCGCATCCGCCGCAACGGCAGCCTTCCATGCAGCTGCTGCGTCTTTGGTGACCTGCGTGCTTGCATCGTTGGTCGCGAGCACTTCGGCACGCTCGGCCACGTAATCGAACAATTCTTTTTCCATGGGATAGCCCCTTTCTTCAGCCGTCATTACGCTTTGCATGATAGTGCTTGCATGCTGGCCCCACGACGAGGGGTAGCCCATTCCGCCATGGAAATACTCGCACCGCTCATACGCATTCCCATATAGTTCATGCGTGTTCCCATATGCTTCCATGCCGCATGGGCCATGCGCATTCCCATATGCATACCGCATGAATCAAATCGCGCATCCGCCTAGCAGTGCGGGACGGGGATACATGCCCCATACCACATGAGCCGAATGAATGCCCATGCCAGAAAATGCCCCAATGGGGCCTCACTGCAACGATTCGAACTCTATATGGCAGGAAACGCCAGAATGGGGCCCGTTTTCCCTTCGCGCTCAATTGCAACTACGACAAGCGGATTAAGAAAGCCCAGGTCAAAGATTTAAGCAGCCGGCCATGGAGGCTCAGAATCGAGCTTTTCTTCCTTATCCCCCATGCAGTGAGGCCCCCTTCTGGCATTTTGCGCCAGAAGGTCCCAAAATCGCTGCACTGCATGCGGGCGCACCATGCTGCACGAGCTTCCGCACGGCGCGCAAGTTGCGTCTAAAAGCAAAACGCCTCTTATTCCAGGTCTTGCACGAATGGCGAAAACGAATTCCTAAAGCCCGCGCAATAGCGCATGCGGCATCGTCAAGCAAATCTGCCGAAGAAACCTGACCATTGGTCACCGTGATTACCGAGAAGCCCATCGCTTGCAACGCGTTGCGTCGCTCGGCATCGCTCGAAATGCCAGCCGCGGAAGCATGGAACGCATCGCTATCGTATTCGACATCGAGGCGGGCGCTCTGCCAAAACAGGTCGAGCACGAAGAACTTTCGAGGCGTGCACTTGCGACCCTCGCCAACCACATCAACCCGATAGTTCATCATCGGCAGCGGCAAGCCGTAACCACCCAACGTTTGTTTGGCGCAGAGCAGAGCGACAAGCTCCGACTCGGCGGGCGACGCCGATTTATCAACCGAAAAACCGAGCGCTTTTTTCGCTTTCGCATTTCCAGGATACGATACGGCCGAAGACGCAAACGACAAAAGAGACGCAACGCTTGAAACGGGTTTCGCAGAGACGAAATCAGAGCCATCGGGCTTCATTGAATACAACCCGCACAGTTCGCACGCAACAAGCGCAAGAGCTTCTACCGATAAGGAGCGAGCAAGCTGGAGAAACAGTGCCTCTGGCGACAGCACGAACGTCTTTTCGTCGATGCGCATCGCTTTTCCCGCGAAACATGCATCGCAAATATCGTGGCACACAACTCCAGGTCTGTTCCTTTTGCCATTTCGCGCCGAAATCGCAATGTGAATCGGTTGCTGGAACGGCAAAAACACTTCGCTCGTCCATGGCTCGTCGAGCAAAGACGCGATTTCACTCCGATTCGTTTTTGCGGGCAGCGCAACGCGAGCCGCGCGAGGCTTCGGGCGAAGCCCGCAGCGCACGGCCCTCCAGTATTGGAGCGCGCTCATATGTGCAAGGCAAATAGTCATACGGAAGACTCTAACGCGAAAACCTTGCCGAATTCTTGCCTGGAGGCCGCGAGATTCGTGCGCGAAAACGGCTGAACCCATTCCCAAAAGCGGCGATATTCATGCCCGAACAACATGAAAACCACTTCCAAGCACCGCAAAAATCATGCTCCCAAGCTGCGGAATTCATGCAGAAACCTCGCCCAAATGTCGTTGAATCCCCTTGAAACCACGCGCAGGCGCCGCTTGGTTTCCGAGGATCCCTGGCTCGACAGCGCCGCGCCATCAGCCATCATCGTCACACCACCAGGCAGCGACGCTACAGTGCCGGGCAACAACCCCGCAGCACTAAGCGGCGCCGCTGGCTAGCAAGCCGCGTCTCCGTGGCGTCGAACCGAAACGCCGCCGTGGGACGATGCCACCAGTTACTGAACCACAACGCCGCACCACTGGTCTGCACCACTTGCCAGCAATCCGCATCACTGGGCGGCATCGGTTCGCAACCAAACCGCGCCACTCATCAACAAGCCGCATCCCTGGCTATCGGGCAACGTCGCTGCGATAGTGTGAGCCGCAGCTCTCTTTGCGCGCGAGCATTGCCGCAACGGTCGCGCTTGCGGTTTCGAGCTGCAAGCGAATTCTCATAGTGGCAGCAATCGACGCGGCATCGGAACACGGCGAAGATGAAGGCGCGAGCCCCGACGCAGACATAAGCTCAGAAGCAGGCTCAGATTCAGACCCAAACGAGGCCACAGGCGCATAAGCCGCTTCCCCAACACGTTCTCGAAGAGCGGAAATCGCACTCGCCGCCGCCTTCAACCCTTCGGCATCGCGGGAAATCATGCAATGCGTCGACATCGTCTCGCGCAATTCGCGAAGCGCCGCGCCGCTTGCAGGATATGCGCGTTCCTCGATTTCAAACGAAACCGACCCACAGCGCGATCGGAAACGAGAGTCTCCTGCGCAACGGCCGTTGCGGGAATCGCTTTTGGTCGCGATTCCTTCCGCATCGGAACCTCTGCAGCTTCCCACATCGAGCCCGCAACCCGAAGCCAGTGTGCCCACGCTTGCGAAACCGGGGGTTTCGCTGCGCGCATTCGCGCCCCCGCCCGCGCGCTCGCCCACAAACCCCCTCGCGAATTTCGCCGCGGCAACGCCCGCGCGGCGGCCAAAAACCAACGCATTCGCACTCGCGAGGCCGCCGATTCTATCGGCACCGTGCATACCGCCCGTGCATTCGCCGGCCGCGAACAGACCCGGCACACCGCACGAGCCATGCTCGTCAATCGCGATGCCGCCGTTCGAAGCGTGCGCATACGGAGCGATACGCGCAGGGGCGCTCGCCGAAACGCCGCATTCCCGCTCGAGCCATCCGGAAAACGTGCGCACGAATTCCGGCGAGCCATCACCCACGTCGCACGCGATTTCCATGCCCTCATCGCCGCACGCCTCCATGGCGAAATCGAGCGGCGCACCGGCTCGCTCGCACGAAAACGGCCCATGCTCGCTGCGAGCCTCAAGAACATCGCGCGCGATCGGCTCGCCCGACGCGTCCCAGGCACGCGCGAACCGAAACGCCTTCTCGTTGAACACGATGTTGCGCCGCGGCGCCACGAGCCCCGGCATGATTTGCATGAATTCCAAATTCACCAAGCGAGCGCCGCAGCGCACGGCAATCGCCTGAACCGTCGCGGAATTGCCCGAAGCAGAAAGGCTGCGCTTATAAAGCCCGGCCACGCCGCCTCCCGCAAGCACGATTGCCCCGCACGACACCGCGCGAAAGCGTTTGGCCGAACGGTCGAAGAACAGCGCGCCGTGCGCACATCCACCATCCATGGCAATGTCGAGCAGCTCGCACCCGTCGAAGCGAACAACTCCCCCTTCGCAAAGAGCCCAGCCGAAACCGCGCTCCATCGAAGCACGTTCAAGGCCACGCCACATACGCAGCGAATGGTCGAAGCAGGGAATGTATTGCGGCTCATCGGGATTCGCAGGTCGCTTCAAAGAAACGCCCATCGCTTCAAGCGCGGCGATAGCCTCGGGAATACCCCGCACGAACGAGTCGACGAGCGCCGCATTGGCAGCGCCGCGGCCGACGTGCAGAATCGTCTCGGCCATATCGTCGATATCGGCCGCGTCGCGAGGTCCGATAAGCCCCAAGCCCCACGTACCTGGATAGAAGCTCGAGCCGGAAAAGACGCCCGACGCGCTCGCGAGGCACACCGAGGCGCCAGCGCGCGCCGCCTCGATCGCCGCGCAGCATCCGGCAATGCCGCCGCCAACGACGACCACGTCAAACGATGATTCCGATTCGATATGCACGATTCCCTCCTGAGCCGCACGCGCGATCCGCTTTTTGCTAAGGGGATAATAGCGTTTCCGACAAACGAACTCGCCCGCGCGACACATTCGGCGACACCTCAACAAATACATCGCTCGCAACGCTTAAAGCTCGCGAAAGCATACGAAACTCCCGACGAATGAAGCTCGGACGAAACAAGAACCGTGCAATGCTCGCGGAATTTCCGACAAATGCAAATCGGCTCGACGACGAACCGAGCATCAACGGAAAACGACACTTTAGCGCATTAGAGTGTTGACGTGTGCGATTTCGCCGCTATACTAAACGCATTCCGCGACCAATCGGGAACCGTGCGCGACGAAATGAACACCCACGGCACACCGAACGAAGGTCACGCACGTCGCCCGCTTCCCCGGGCCGAGTTTTGGAAGGAGCACGCGTGAGCAACGCCGCCGCACATACCTGCGCAGTCGCCGCCGGCTTCTTCTGCCATGCCCACACGGGCCGCTACCCCGAGTACCTCTATTCCTATCGATACCTCTAGCGCACGAGGGCCGCTCGTCGCGTCGCACGCCAGCGTCGCGTACAGCCACAGCCGTCGTGTGCGCCTCCATGTCCGCGTAATTTCGCGCATTTGGGCATGGTCCGGTTTCTCAACAAGGGGCGAATAGGGCAAACGGGTGCCCCGTCGAGAAATCGGTTCGCGCCCAAACGCGCAAGACCGATTGGAAATTCCAATGATTGCAAAAATCACCATGGTGCTCGCCTTCGCGGCAATCGCCATCATCATCGGCATCCTGTGCCAAAAACACGCCGGCAGCGTGACCGGCTTCATTCTGGGCGGCCGCAACGTAGGCCCCTGGCTTTCCGCGTTTGCATTCGGCACGTCGTACTTCTCGGCCGTCATCTTCGTCGGCTACGCCGGTCAATTCGGATGGAAATACGGCCTTTCGGCCACGTGGGTAGGCATCGGCAACGCCATTTTGGGCAGCCTGCTCGCCTGGTGGGTGCTCGGCCCCCGCACGCGCGAAATGACGCAGCGCCTGGGTGCTGCCACCATGCCCGAATTCTTCGGCAAGCGCTACCACAGCCGTGCGCTGCGCATCGCCGCCGCCGCCATCATCTTCGTGTTCCTCATCCCCTACACCGCGAGCGTCTACAACGGCCTGTCGCGACTGTTCGGCATGGCGTTCGGCCTGCCGTACGAGGCATGCGTCATCGGCATGGCGCTTATCACCTGCATTTACGTGGTGCTCGGCGGCTACATGGCCACCGTGGTGAACGACTTTCTGCAGGGCATCGTGATGCTGTTCGGCATCACCGTCGTAATTTGCGCCGTGCTCGCCGGCAATGGCGGCTTCTCACAGGCGGTCATCGACCTGTCGCACGTGCAAGCCGAAACGAACCCCGATTTGCAAGGCGCGTTCGTGAGCATGTTCGGACCCGATTTGCTCAACCTGCTCGGCGTTGTGGTTCTCACGAGCCTCGGTACGTGGGGCCTTCCGCAAATGGTGCAGAAGTTCTACGCCATCAAAAGCGGCCCCGCCATTAAACAGGGCGCCATCATCTCAACGATTTTCGCTATGGTCGTCGCCGGCGGCAGCTATTTCCTCGGCGGCTTCGGACGCCTGTACTCGAGCCAAATCGAGATGTCGGCCGCAGGCACGCCCATCTACGACTCCATCATCCCCACCATGCTTTCCACCCTGCCCGATTTGCTCGTCGGTCTCGTAATCGTGCTCGTGCTTTCGGCCTCGATGTCGACCTTGAGCTCGCTTGTGCTCACCTCGTCGAGCACGCTCACGCTCGACTTGTTGAAAGACAACGTCGTGAAGAACATGGATGAGAAGCGTCAGCTCGCATGGATGCGCGGCCTGCTCGTAGCGTTCGTGGCCATTTCCGCGATCATCGCGCTCGTGCAGTACAACTCTTCGATCACGTTCATCGCGCAGCTTATGTCCATCAGCTGGGGCGCGCTGGCCGGCGCCTTCCTCGGTCCCTTCCTGTGGGGCCTGTACTCCAAGCGCATCTCGAGGGCGGCCGTGTGGACAAGCTTCATCGTGGGCGTAGGCTTGACCAGCGGAAACATGATTGCAGGCTTTTTCGGCCACGCGCTTATCGCAAACCCCATCAATTGCGGCGCGCTCGTAATGCTGCTCTCGCTCGCGATTGTGCCGCTCGTAAGCCTCGTTACTAAGCCGGTTGAATTCGACATGGACATCGCGTTGCCGAGTCGCAAGAGCGCGACCGACCGCGAAATTGAGGCCGAGGCGCGCGCGGAAGGCCTGGAGGAAATCGAGCCGCTTGCGTAAAAGGCGTGCGGAAACTCCCATTCAACGAACGATGGATTCGAGATGCTTGCAACACGCACGAAACAGAGAGGCGTCGGCGAAGCCATACAATGGCTCGCAGAGTTTCCCGAACGCAAGGCATTCCATGAGCGAACCAACCACCTGCATACCAGCCGTCAACGCTTCACCCGCAAGCGCACCGCCTTCCGGCGCACGCACCATATGGAATCACTGTGCCGCGAACTGTGGCGGGCGGTGCGCCCTGCGCTTCGATATCGAAGCAGACCGAGTCACGGGCGTGGGTTCGTGCGCGGCCGAAACGTCTGACGGCACGCCCCTGCCCCAAGCCTGCGTACGCGGACGCCGCATGCTCGCCTGGGCCGAAAGCCCGCTGCGCCTGAAATGGCCGCTCAAACGCACGGGGCCGCGAGGATCGGGCCTCTACGAGCGCATCACGTGGGACGAGGCAATCGATATCGCATCGAACAAGCTGCGCGATACCATCGACCGCTTCGGCAACGACGCCGTGTTCATCTCCTACGGCACAAACGCGAACTGCACCACCGCGCGCCCCTTCAACAGGCTCATGAACTGCCTGGGCGGCTACCTATCGCGCTACAACGACTACTCATGCGCGCAGGCCACCTGGGCCGCGAAATACTGCTTTGGAATGAAGCCCGACGACGGCAGCTCCTTTGAGCAGGCGTTTTCGGCCGACCTCGTGATCGCCTTCGGCGCGAACCCCACTGTCGCCAACGACGGCGGCGCAAACATCGGCGCGCAATGGCGGAGCCTGGCAAAGCAGGAGGGCACGCGCATCATCGTCATCGACCCGCGCAAGACCGAATCGATCATGGGCAACGTCGAATGGTTGCCCATCACACCCGGCACCGATGCGGCGCTTGTGGCGGCAATTGCGTGGGAACTTATCCAGAAGAATGCCGTTGACCTGAACTTTCTGCATGCATACTGCGTCGGCTTCGACGAAGCGACCATGCCGGAAGCTTTCCGTGGCAAGCATATGTCGTATCACGACTACGTGACGGGCGAAGGCTATGACCGCATCGCGAAAACGCCCGAATGGGCCGAAGGCATTTGCGGCATCGCGGCAAGCGACATTCGCTCGCTTGCGCACAGCATCGCATACGCCCGACGCCTCCACGTGCTGTCGGGTTGGGGTCCGCAGCGGCGCAGCAACGGCGAATGGAGCGCTTGGGCGGCCATGGCGTTGCCGTGCCTCGTCGGCCACGTCGGTCTCGAAGGTACGTCGAACGGCCTGTACCCTTGGCACCACCGCGTACTTTCGAGCTCGCTTCCCGCAGGCCGCAACCCCGTGGCGGTGAGCATCCCCGTATTCGAGACCATTCACGCCATTGAGCATGGCGAGGAAATGACCGCCGAAAACAGCGGCGTTCGCGGCGCGTCCCACCTTGAGCACGGAATCAAATACCTCATCAACTACGCGGGCAACAGCCTCACCAACCAGCATTCAGACGTGCGCCATTCCCACGAAGTACTCGCCGACGAGAGCAAATGTGAGTTCATTTTGGGCATCGACACCGTGATGTGCGATTCGCTGAAATACGCCGACGTCATATTCCCCGACCTACTGCGCATCGAGCAGCCATCGCAAACCTCGGGCGGCGCCGATTGGGGTCATATTGTCACGGGCCAGCCTGTGCCCACGCACCGCGATGAGCAGAAAAGCGCCTACGAGATGGCGCGTCTCATGGCCGCGAGCCTCGGCGTCGAGCAAGAATTCACGCTGGGCCGCACCGAAGGCGACTGGATTCGCGCGCTCTACGACGAAACGCGCGAGCAACAGCCCGAACTCAGCCTTCCCGAATTCGAAGAGGCGCAGCGCGCCGGCATCGTGAGCGTATGGCGCGGACCGCATGTCGCACTTAAGGCGTTCCGCGAATCGCCCGATGAGCATCCGCTTGCGACCGCATCGGGCAAAATCGAGCTTTTCAGCGAAGCAATACTGCGTGACACAGCCGGCTGGGAGCTGCGCGAAGGCGATACGCTCACGTGCCTTTCAACTCTCACGCCCATTCCCGCCTACATTCCCGAATGGACAGAAGCAGGCATTCCCAATGCCAAAATGCCGCTGCGACTCACGGGATTTCACGACCGCGCACGCATCCATTCGAGCTGGGGATTCGACGAGAAGCTGAAATCGATGTTTCCGCAGGTGGTATGGATGAATGCGAACGACGCAGCCAAATGCGGCATCGCTGACGGGAACAGGGTGCTCGTGAGAAATCATCAGGGCGAGGTGTGCCTGCCAGCGAAGCTCACAAGCGATATCGTCGAAGGGACCGTAGCGATTTCACAAGGCGCCTGGTACGACGCGCAACACATTGGCGGGCGCGAGGTCGACTTCGGAGGCTGCATCAACACGCTTACCGTGTATCGCCCCTCGCCGCTCGCCAAAGGCAACCCGCAGCACACCAACATCTGCCGCGTAACGAAGTTCGCGAAGTAGCCGCGCAGCCAGAAACGCCTCGAGGGATCGACGTTGTTGACAACAAAGGCCACGCTAGAAACGCCGAAATCCAGGGGTCTAAAGCGACAGCGTCAAAAGCAAAGTTTAAGATTGTGGAGCGGCTGTCCCGAAAGTAAAGCGTACAGGGAAACGCCGCTTCTCGAACTCGCACACGATAACGCACGACAAGGCCCCCTCCGTCGAGAAGAACCGCATGAATTGGCCACGCCCGCCCCCGAACGGGAGCTGCCTAAAGAAACAACTCGGCTTCTTTGCGAACGTTGCATTCCTTCGCAATGGCGGCCGATGCGATTTTCACCATAAGGCCATTGACCTTGCGCGCATGAGCGGGGCAATCGCACATGCAACGCATGCAGCTTATGCAGGTCTGCGAATCGGCCGTAAAATCGTAGGCGGAAATCGCTCGCACGGGACACGCCGTCGCCAAACCAACATACGCGATCGTTCATAGGAATAGTCGTTTCCACGATGGGGCCGAATACGCCATTGCGGCGGCCAAGGCCTTCCATAATCAGGCGCTTCCTTCCAAGCAAATGCCGTAATTTGGGAACAAGAAAGGAGGGGCATGCGCGCCCCTCCCGAAGAGGGGACGGCCGCCCGAAGGCAGCCGCCTAGGTTGTGAGGAGATACCGCCGGCGAATTACTTCTCGTCGTATTGCGGAATCTCGGTATCGTCAACCTCGTCGAGGTTGCCGTCGTAGACGTAGTGCTTGGTTTCACGGGCAATGATGGCGGAAAGGCCGAGCACCGCGATGCAGTTCGGGATTGCCATGAGGGCATTCATCACGTCGGCGAAGTTCCACACCACCGAGCTCAGATTCGAAACCGCAGCGCTGCCGGTCGCGTCGCCGACCATCATGCAGCCCCAGAAGACGAACAGCAGAAACACGATGTAGTACGGAAGCACGGCTTTCCTGCCAAGCAGGTAGCTGATGGCGCGGTTTCCGTACTGGCTCCAACCGAGAATGGTGGAGTAGGTGAAGGTAATCAGACCAACGAGCAGCACCAACGGGCCGAACACGGGAATCTTCTCGAAGGCCGCGGTAGCAAGGCCGGCGCCCGAGGAAATGGTGCCGTTCGCGATGGCGGTGGAAAGTTCGGGGTTCGCGAGCAGCGTGGTCATGAGCATGAGACCCGTGAGCAAGCAGACGACGACAGTATCCCAAAACGTGCCGGTCATGGAAACGAGCGCCTGACGAGCGGGGTTCTTCGTAGTGGCGGAAGACGCAACCAGCGGAGCCGAGCCCATGCCCGATTCGTTGGAGAAAATACCGCGCTTGAAGCCGAACTGCAAAGCGAGCGTGACCGTGGAACCAACCGCGCCACCGGCGGCGCCGGCCGGGGTGAAGGCGCCCACGATAATCTGACGAATCGCCTCACCAAGGAACTGGCCATTTATGCCAATGATGATGATGCAGCACGCCACGTAGAAAATAGCCATGACGGGAACGAGCTTCTCGCACACACGGGAAATAGACTTGATGCCGCCCAGAATGACGATAGCCACAAGCGCCACGACCACGATGCCAACGAGCCACTGCGGAATGGCCGCGCCGTCGATGAGCGACGTGTTGTACAGCGCGTCGGCAAGCGAGTTCGACTGGGTCGAAGCGCCAATGCCGAACGCGGCCAGCGACGCGAACAGCGCGAACAGCACAGCCAGCACACGACCGAGCTTCTTGTTCTTGAAGCCGCGCTCGAGCGCGTACATCGCGCCGCCGAGCATCTTGCCCGAGTGGTCCTTCACGCGATATTTCACGCCGATGAACACCTCGGAATACTTGGTGGCGATGCCCAGGATGCCGGTGATCCACATCCAGAAAATGGCGCCCGGGCCGCCGAACAGAAGGCCCGTGCCCACACCGACAATGTTGCCCGTACCGATGGTGGCAGCGAGCGCCGTGGTGAGCGCGCCGAATTGGGTGATGTCGCCATCGGCGTCGGACGGGTCGTCCTTAGTGACCGACAACTTGATGCCAGTGCCAAGCTTGCGCTGGATGAACCCGGTGCGAATCGTCATGAAGATGTGCGTGCCCAGCAGAAGCAAAATCATGATGGGGCCCCACACGAAACCGTCGACGGCGTCGATAACGTCAAGCGGGCTCGTGGCGGCGGCTAAGCCTTCGCCCAAACTCGTAAATGGCGTTATGAAAAACGATGTGAGGAAGTCTTCCATAGCATTGCCTTTCCCTCGGGAAAGCGCGTGCATTAGAGAGCCGCGAAAGAAATCTCTCCAATGCGCACGCTTTCTTTTTCTTTCGACAAGAAGAAATGCTACAGAAACTATTTTTCAGATACGTTTCACGTCGCGTAAAAACGCCTATCAAGAAGCCAAAGGACGATACATGCCCGCGAACGGATGCAGTGCCAACGAAACGAACTGCTTCCCATTTCCTCACAATCGAAGAAATGGGAAGCGGCTCAGTATAAGCCCATCCACGTTTCGGAAGGTTCGGCGCCACAGGCAAGCGCTAGCGCGCTGTTCAAAATCCACCAGCGGAAACGTCCCGCTTGATGAATTTTCTACGCGAACAGCCACAACAGGTCGTTTTCGCTGGGGTCGGCCCACTCCGACTCGTCAATGCGCCACGTGCCGCCGACTTTCTCCAAGTCGACCGTCAAAAACAGCTCATAGCCCATCTCGGCATTCTCGCATGCGTTCGAAAGAGCCCCTTGCGCGTCGACTCCATCCGCGATGGCGTAGCACACTTCCCTCGCGACATCGTAACTGCGATAGGAATTCGCGTAGTAGTACACCGTCGCCTCGTCGGCTTCGTCGTCGACATACACCCAGTCGACCTCATACACGAGCGAGCGCATAGCCCAATCGGCGTACGCGTCGGCATCGAGGCCCAGGGAAGCGGCCGATTCACCTGTATGGTCTAAAACGCAATCGGCGAAATCGTTGGCGATAGTTGCATGAAGAACCTCGTCATCGCCCGACGCCACACTGCCAAGGCGGCTGGTCACCACATCGAATATCGCCTTCTCATCATCGGTTTCCGGAGCGTACACCTCGTGGTCGGAGCCGATGACTTCGGTATCGTCGACGTCGCCATACGAAGGGGCCTGTTCGTCGAGAAAAGAATCGAACGCGACAATGGCACCCAAAATAACCGTAAAGGCGACGAACGCCGCCACGATAATGCCTACGACAACCGCGAGCGACTTGCCCTTGGGCCTCGAAGCGGCTTTGCTCTGGGCCGCCCTCTTGCCCACGCCTTCGAAATTCGGGGGCGGTGGCGGAGTCGGTACAGAAGATGGGGCCGCATTGCCGGCGGGCGTGCTAAAAGGCGAATCTTGGAAAGAGGAATGATTGGGCCACACGGACTGACCGGAACGAGAAGAATCGTTAGGCTGAACGGGCTGGGTGGGATGGGCGGAGCGATTCGTTTGTTCAGAAGCCGCCTTCGACTCCACGACCGGCGCAGGAGTGCCGTCTTCTGCCGGCTCGCCGAACGGATTTTGCGCGCGGTTCTTGTACGCCTTCGTCGACGAGGAAATATCCCACGGCATTGTGGGGTCGCCCGCGTTGAACGGGCTCTCGTTCGCACGCTTATCGTTTTTCTTATCGCCCCAGGCCATGCGCGCCTTCCCTTCCGTCGCGTTGTACGGCATTCCGAACGCTTGCGCAATCGAAACAGCTACAAAAAGTATACGACACTAAAGAGCAATCCCACGGCGCATGGGACACATTAAACGGGGCAATTGCGGCATCGCGCAGCGAAGCCGCGAACGAGAGCCGCCGCCCACAAGCACGCCCAGTGCCGGCGAGCGGCAAGCATACGGTCAAAGCGCTATTGTCTCCTACATCATGGCGCTTGAAACCGCAGCGCTCATCGCGCTCGCCATTACGCTCCACCTCGCAAAGCGCTAGGAGCTCGACAAAAGCGTACAACGGGCGGAAGGACGAACGCCAAACGTGCGCACGAATCGAGCACCGGCCAAAAGCAACCTTCGCATGGCACCAGCCAAAAGGCTTTCTGCGGAACTTGTTGACATATCAACAAGTTTATGGTCAACTTCCACATGTTGATTTGTCAACATCACACATTCGGAAAGGCACCATGGAAGACCGATTCGAGACGTTCACCATTCTCATAAGCCGAATCAATCGCAGCATTCGCAAAATCAAAAACCAGGAAATGGCCGATTGGGGGCTGAAAAGCATCCATGTGTCATGCCTGCACTACTTGCGTTCGCAAGGAAGCCTTACCGCGGCCGAGCTGTGCGAGCGCTGCGAAGAAGACAAGGCAGCTGTGTCGCGCGCGATCGACCATCTGAAGTCGGAAGGCTTCATCGAAGCCTCGACCAATGGCGCCAAGCCCTACAAGTGCCCGCTCGTGCTCACCAAGAAAGGTGAGCAGGCCGGCGACGCGATTGCCCAGAAAATCGCGACGGTGCTTCGGGAAATCGACGACAGCCTCACCGATGAGCAGCGCGCGGCGTTCTACCAAAGCCTCGCCACCGTGAGCAATCGCTTGGGCGCCATCGCGCGCACCGCTCAGCCAACCACCGCCCCCAAGAAAGAGTAATTGCCATGTTCTTCCTTAAAAAAGCCTACTGCCGCGTCTTTCAAATCGGCTTTCGCGCCGTGCTCCCGGTGCTCCCCTACCGCGAGCCCGAAATCATTCGTTCATGCGCCGATTTGGGTCGCGTTCTTGAGAAGGAGCACGCGCGCACCGTACTCGTCGTGACCGACCGCGGCATCGTGGAAAACGGCCTTACCGCGCCGCTCGAGGCGGCGCTGCGCGACGCGGGCGTGAATTACGCCGTATACGACAAAACCCAGCCCAACCCCACCGTTGACCAGGCCGAAGAAGCTCTTGAGCTCTACCACCAGCGCCAATGCACCGCGATTATCGCGATTGGCGGCGGCTCGTCGATGGACTGCGCCAAAGCCGTAGGCGCACGCGTCGCATACCCGAACAAGCCGCTCTCACGCATGAAGGGCGTTCTGCGCGTGCTCAAGGCAACGCCCCCGATTATCGCCATTCCCACCACCGCGGGCACGGGCAGCGAAGTCACCTTGGCCGCCGTGATTACCGACGGCCACGAACACCACAAATACGCAATCATGAGCTTCCCGCTTATTCCCCACTACGCCGTGCTCGACGCGCGCCTCACCTACACGCTGCCGCCACACCTTACCTCCACCACAGGCATGGACGCGCTCACGCATGCCGTGGAAGCCTATATCGGCAGGTCAACCACCAAGCAGACGCGGGAACTCGCGCTCGACGCGACCAAACTGATATTCGGAAACATCCAGCGCGCCTATGAGCATGGCGACGACCACGAAGCGCGCGAGAATATGCTGCACGCCGCATACAAAGCGGGTATCGCGTTTTCCATGTCGTACGTAGGCTACGTGCATGCCATCGCCCACTCGCTCGGCGGCCAATACGGCGTGCCCCACGGCCTGGCCAACGCCGTGATTCTGCCCTACGTGCTCGAAGCGTACGGCGAGGCGGCGCACAAAAAGCTTCACCAGCTCGGCATGGCTGCGGGCGTATGCGCCGCGACCGATTCCGACGCTGAAGGCGCAACGAAGTTCATCGCGGCGATCAAGGAACTCAACGCGAGCATGAACATCCCTGAGAAAATCAGCGGCATCAAGCGCGACGACATCGCGCACCTGGCCCATACGGCCGAGCGCGAAGCGAACCCGCTCTATCCCGTGCCCAAGCTCATGACCGAGCACGAACTGGCCGCCCTCTATGAAGAAATCGCAGATTGGAACGAACAATGACCGGCGAAGAAATACAAGCATTCCTCGGCGCGCAGCGCGCCTTCTTCAACAGCGGAGCCACGCTTTCCGTCGATTTCCGCATTAAAAGCTTGCGCAAGCTCTACGACGCCGTGAAGGCGCACGAAGACGACATCCATGCGGCGCTCACGGCCGATTTGGGCAAGAGCGCCTACGAGGGCTTCATGTGCGAAAGCGGCCTGGCGCTCACCGAAATTTCGTACATGATCAAGCACACGCGCAAACTGGCGCGCCGCACAACCGTACGCACGCCGCTCGCGCAATTCGCCTCGCACAGCTTCACGCAGGCGGTGCCCTACGGCAACACGCTCGTCATGAGCCCGTGGAACTACCCGTTCCTGCTGACCATCGACCCGCTCGCCGACGCCATCGCCGCAGGCAACACTGTAATTTTGAAGCCGAGCGCCTATTCGCCGGCGACCAGCTCGATTATCGAGCGCATTGTCGCGGAATGCTTCGCGCCCGAGCACGTGGCGGTTGTCACGGGCGGCCGTGCGGAAAATACCGCGCTGCTCGAGCAGAAATTCGACTTCATCTTCTTCACGGGAAGCCAGAACGTGGGCAAGGAAGTGCTGCGCCACGCCGCCGAATTCCTCACGCCCGCCGTGCTTGAGCTGGGCGGAAAGAGCCCGTGTATCGTGGACGCAAGCGCGAACATCGAGCTAGCCGCCAAGCGCATCGCGTTTGGCAAGTTCTTGAACTGCGGCCAGACGTGCGTGGCGCCCGATTATGTGCTCGTCGAGCGCAGCGTGCACGATAAGCTCGTCGCCGAGCTGGCAAAGCAGGTTGAACGCCAATTCGGCGCAACGCCGCTCGAGAACGCCGACTACGGCAAGATCGTGAACCAGAAGCACTTCGAGCGCCTGTGCGGGCTTATTGACGAGAGCAAAGTGGTGCACGGCGGCGAGCGCGACGCTGAAAGCTGCCGCATCGCGCCCACGATTATGGACGGCGTTGTGGCGAGCGACGCGGTTATGGGGGAAGAAATTTTCGGGCCGATTCTGCCCATTCTTACGTTTGAGGCGTTTGACCAGGTGGCGCAAGGCCTCAAAGGCAAGGCGAAACCGCTTGCTGCGTATTTATTCTCGAGCGACAAGGGGAACATCGACCGCTTCACGCACGAACTGCAATTCGGCGGCGGCTGCATCAACGACGTCGTCATCCACCTGGCAACGAGCGAGATGGCGTTCGGCGGCGTGGGCGAAAGCGGCATGGGCGGCTACCACGGCAAACGCGGGTTCGAGGCGTTTTCGCACGTCAAATCGATTGTTGACAAGAAAACGTGGCTCGATTTGCCCATGCGCTACCAGCCCTATTCGAGCGCGCTCTACGAAAAGCTGTTGCACGTGTTCCTGCGATAGCGTCGCACGCCCAAACGCTGCGGGCCTCACGCATCTTCCGCGCGAGGCCCGCTTTCTCTTTCTGGGCTTTTCTTCACCTATGCCGCGTTCTTGCGCGGCGGCTGGCTATTCGTCGCCTTCGACTTCCTCTTCTTCAACGTCGATGAATTCCAAATCGGCGTGCAGGTTGAGCCAATCGAGGGCGTCTTCGATAACGGCGTCCTTGTCGTATTCGTTGAAAATCTCGTGATAGAGACCGGCGTAAATGCGCAGGCTCTTATCCCACGAGGCAATTTGCTCGTAGAGCTCAAGGCTGTCTTTCGGGGCCACCAGGCCATCGTCACCGCCGTGCAGAATGAGCACGGGGTCAACGAAGCGGCTCGCGTTCTCGCGCATCCACGCATGGCCCTTGTGCAGCGCGCGGAACAGGCCAAACGACATTTCTTTAATGACATAGGGGTCGGCCATGTACGCCTCGCCCACCGACGGGTCGGAGCATACGCCGTCACCCAGCTCATTAGGCATGTAGGCCGAATCGGGAGCGTCGGCCTCAACCGCGCCTGTGCCCAGGCCCTTATTGTCGCGGGTCCATGCGCCCGAGAGCACGTAGCCGTCGACCTTGCCCGGATGCAGGTGTCCGTACAGCGCCGCACCGTAGCCGCCCATGGAATGGCCCACGATGAACAGCGGGGACTCGGGGTTTTCGGCAATCGCGCGGTCGACCACAACGTCAATATCTTTCGCGATTTCATCGAAGGCGGAATAAAAGACCTTGGTGCCCTTCGAACGGCCATGGCCGCGATGGTCGAAGCGATACACCGAATAGCCCTGCGCGTTCAGGCGCATCGTGAGATAGTCGTAGCGGCCTTGATGCTCGCACAAGCCGTGCACGATAACCACCACGCCACGCGGATCGGCCACCGAATCGGTTTTACCGTAGAGTTCCGTACCATCAAACGACTCGAACATGTATTCCTGCACCATGGGATTCCTTTCTCCCGTCGAATACCCGAGACCTGTTAAATGCTCGTAGCGTTTAACAGGTTTCGCGAAAACGCGCAACGCGCCTGCTTGAATTATACGGCGCGCCGCGATGCGACCCAGCGGAAAACGGCAGGTGAAATAAGTTCTTTTGCATTCATTCGAGGCGTCAAAAGCCTGGTTCGCCGCAGCTGGCGCAGCATAGACGCCAAGGCAAGCTCGCCCCTTCGCCGCAATGCGCCAAAAACCTGTTAAACGCTACGAGCATTTACAGGTTACGACTCGTAGATGATGGAGCCCAAACGTGACGCGTCAAAACCCAGGGCCTCGAGCTCGCGGCGCACGCGAGGGTCGTCGCCCAGGCGCTTGGCTGCGCGCACGAGCGAACGCGTGCGCTCACTTTTCTTCACCACGATATCGATCCACTCGTTTTGCATGGGAAGGAAATCGACGCCTAAGGTCGCCTGCGCGAGGTTCGAAGTGCCCACGCCCGCTTCGGCCGCGCCCTTTGCCACAAACGCCGCTACCGCATCGGGAGAGGCGACTTCGCGATCGTAGCCGCGCACCGATTCGGGACGCGCCTCGAGCTCGTACAGCACTTCGTCGAGCAGCACGCGCATGGCCGAGCCACGGGCGACGTTCACGAGCGACGCATCGCGCGTGAGCAGGCTTCCCCACGAATGCAGGTGCTTTGGATTGCCGGCTTGCACGATAAGGCCCACACTTCGACGCGCAACGCGCACCACCGACACCGGAACGCCAGGCGCAAGGCGCTGCACATACGGAATGTTGTATGTGCCCGATTTGCGGTCGAACAGGTGCACAACGGCGGCATCGGCGCGGCCCAGATACAAATCGACAAGCGCGAGATAGCTTCCCAAATAGGCCCGCGAGCAGGGAAAGCCCTTGCCAGAAATCGCATGGGCGATAATGTCGCCCGAAATATCGCCGCCCGAAATAACGAAGGGATCGGCGGCGGGAGCTATCTCGGGAATAGCCGCCGCATAAGGAGAGGAAGGGGTCGCGGCAGATGCGGGCGCAACGGGAATGGGGCCCGTCGAGGCTGGCGAGCCACCCGTTTTCGACGCCTCGATGTAGCGTTCGACATCGGCGCGCGTGAAACGCAGCTTGCGACCCACGCGATACGACGCAAGCTCGCCCGATTTCGCAAGCGAGTACACGGTGTTGCGACCCACGCCGAGCAACGCCGATACGTCTTCGACCTGCAATGCCTCGTCTTCGCGCACGAAAGCCCCTTTCCTGTCAAAACTGTTCTCGATTATAGATTATTCGGAACAAGAAATAATAAGGAAAAAGAAAAGGCGGCCCGAAGACCGCCTTTCGTTCGACACGAAATGGATGGTGGCGCGCCGATCGCGTCTTATGCCGCCCATATGCATCGTGGCGCGGATTGCTCAAGGTGCGCTTACCTATTCCACGCCCACCATAACGTCGGTCGACTTGATGATGGCGACAGCCTTTTCGCCCTCGGCCAGGCCGAGCGACTCGATTGCCTCGTTGGTGATGGAGCCGATGACCTTGTTGCCATCGGCGAGCTCGAGCGCGACATGGCCGTTCACAGCGCCTTCTTTAATGGAAGCGATGGTGCCCACGAGCTGATTGCGCGCGGAAATGTTCTTGATGGGATCGCTGCCTGCGGCGAACATAACGTTGGAAGCCTTGATGATGGCGAATGCCTTTTTGCCCTCGGCGAGTTCGAGGCCCTTGATGGATTCCATGGTGATGTCGGCCTTGATGGCATAGCCCTCGAAGTCGATGGTCACAACGCCGTTCACGGAGCCTTCGACAACGCTGGAAATGGTACCTTCGAACTGGTTGCGTGCAGAAATCTTCATGCGGGCGCTCCTCTCTTGTTTGATGTATGCGCTTAGGAGCCGAAGCATTGCGAATGCCTTGATGCCCGAGCTCGCGTTTCTTGACGCTTCGATAATCGCACATCACTGGCACCAAGGAAACGTCGCACCGAAATCGCCATGCCGCTCGACCCCGTTCGCCCCGCTTCATATCAAACCGCACTCATTTACGCGCCGCGAATCCATTTGCCCTCGGCGTCTACATAGTTGCCGTCGATCCATTTCGAAGATTGCATGACGCCCGAACCATCGAAGTAGTAGCACGAGCCGTTGATCCATTTCCAGCCCGTAACCATGGCGCCGGAATTCTCGAAATAGTATTTCGAGCCGCCAATAGTACGCCAACCGGTAACCATCTCTGCGGCATCATTGAACCAATACCAGGAACCGCCCAAACCCAGCCAGCCCGTTTCGAATCTGCCAGACGCGTTCGCATAATGCCATGCGTCATTAAGATTGAGCCAACCGGTTTGCATGACGCCCGATTCGCCGAAGAAATAGTACGCAGAGCCAATTCGCTTTAACCCAGTAGCCATGACGCCAGAATCGTCGAACCAGTACCACGCATCGCCGATCTCGCACCAACCTACGGCCATTGCGCCCGACTCTCCAAAATAATGCCGCACGCCGTCAACCGTTTGCCAGCCGGTGGCCATAATGCCCGAATCGCCGAGCCAATATCGCGAACCGCCCACATTCAACCAGCCCGTTTGCATGGCGCCACTGCTCGTATCGAGGTAGTACCAGAAATTGCCCTCCTGCAACCAACCCATGCTCATGGCGCCCGAAGGGCCCAGATGGTACCACGAGCCTCTGTTCTGCCAACCCGTGAGCATCGCGCCCGACGAATCAAACAGGTACCAATCGGTGCCCACGCGCTGCCACCCCGTGGCCATTCGGCCATCGCCGCCATCGGCGAACCAATAGCGCGAACCGCCCTGGTCAAGCCAGCCTTCGTGCATCGCATACGTGCCCGTATCGAACCAATACCACGAGCCATTGATGGAATTCTTGCCCAGCACAAGCGAGCCCGATGAAGTAGCATAGCGCCAAACCCCGTCGCCCACACACCAGCCCGTAGCCATAGCACCCGAGCTCTCGAAGAAATACCCGCTGCCCTGAATTGTTTTCAGGCCCGTTGCCATAGCGCCGCCCGCGTTGGCATCAAAGTAATACCAGGTTCCCTCGATGCTGAACCAACCCACTCGCATTGCTCCCGACCAGGAATCGAGATAGTACCAATGCTCGTTGGTCCAAAGCCAGCCGGTTTGCATCCAGCCCGACGCGTCGAAGTGGTACCACTGGTCGTCAATCTGCGCCCAGCAGTTCGCGGGATAGCTGCCGTCAGCGTATCGATACCACCATTTCGACCCCGATTTAACCCAATGGTCACTGTTGACGGGCTCCATATAGGTGTAATTAAGGTCGACCCTTTCACTTATTCCCGGAATAACGCCATAGTCCGAGAACTGCCAAACGCCATTTCCCTCGCTGAAATTCGACATGGGCGCATACGTCAGGCCAATTGACGTATTGTATGCGGCAACCCATTTCGAATAATTGTCGAACACGGGGGATGTGAGGTACGCATTCCACCAAGAAAGGTTCGCATACGTCCCCACGGGATAGCCCGCCGCCGTGAGCTTGTCGAAAAACGCCTGCGCAATTGCGGCGTAATTCTTCCCCACCATTTTCTTATCTTCCATATCGAAATAAACGGGGAAAGCCAGATCGGCGCCCGTAAGGCCTTCGCTCTTGAGCTGGGAAATAACGAAGTCGGCTTCCTTGCTCGCCTCTTCGGGCGACGTGGCCCTTGAATACAGGTATACGCCAAACGGCATGCCGGTTGACAGGCACCCTTGCACATTGTTGTGCCACTGAGTGTCTGCATAGGTGGAGGCGTATCCGCAACGAAGAATCGCGAAATCGACGCCCGCGGTTTTCACCTGGGCCCAATTGATTTTCCCCTGCCATTCACTTACGTCGATGCCTTTATACGCGCCGACGCCGGTGCAATACCCCTTGCTGAACTGGTCAAACCAATTAAATACCGGATAATGGCCATTGGGGTTGGTTTCAATTGAACACGCCATTACGCCATCGGCAGAATCGGTAGAATCGGCGGCCGATTCCTCGAACGTGCCCAAATTATCGGTGCTCGCACCGCTGTCGCTTAAAACGAGCTCGCCATTAAGGAAGCGCCAGCTGTTCGCCCCATCGAAAGGCTCATCCGCATAAGCGCAGTTCAACGCGCCGCATGCAAGTAGTGCCATCCACACGCACGCCGCAACAAGAAAACAGGTTTTACGCTTTGCCATGCGCAGCCCCTCCAAAAACCGCCATGCACAGCGAGCGCTCCATCGCACGTGGCGCGAAGAAGTGCCCATGTGCCAATCAATCGTAACCAAACGTGCCCGACCCCAGCTCCGCCGCCTTGAGCAGACGGCTTCATTGAGGTGCCACGCGCCACCAAAACAGGCAGACAACCGTCGCCTCCGAGCAAATAACGAATAAGAGATTGCGGGAAAGAGGCGCGACACCCCTCCACTCTACCGCATGGGACAACATCGGCAAGAAACGAAAGAGCCCATGTTGGGCCAAAGACAAGAAAACTCCCCAGCCTTCTCCCATTCAAGAGAGAAAGCCGGGGAGTTTTCGCATTTAGATTGACGGATCAACCGCATGGAACAATTCGAAAATCGGGTTGTGCATTGCCGAAAGGCAAAGGTGAACACCCTTCAGCAAAATGCGTGTACAAGCGGCCGGAGCAAACGCCCCGGCCGCGCGCCGTTCTGAAAACGGTGAAACACCAGCACAGAGAAGACTATGCGCTTTGGTCCCATCGCCCATCGGAGTCGACGTAGGAGCCGTCGATCCACTTGTTCGCCTGCATAGCTCCCGAGCCGTCGAAGTAGTAGCACGAGCCGTCGATCCATTTCCAGCCCGTGGCCATCGCGCCGGAATCGTCGAACCAGTACTTCGCGCCGCCGATCGCCTGCCAGCCGGTCGCCATGGCGCCCGAGTCGCCGAGCCAGTACCACGCGCCGCCGCGATTCAGCCAGCCCGTTTGCATGGCGCCGGAGCCGTCGAAGTAGTAGTACGAGCCGTCGACGACGGTCCAGCCGGAAGCCATGGCCCCCGAGCCGTCGAAGTGGTACCTTTCGCCGCCGATCGTCTGCCAGCCCGTTGCCATCGCGCCGGAGCCGGAGAGGTAATACCAGGCGCCGCCCGTGCTCAGCCAGCCGGTCTGCATAACGCCCGAGCCGCTGAAGTAGTAGCACGAGCCGTCGATTTGTTTCCAGCCCGAGGCCATCGCGCCGGAATCATCGAAGAAGTACTTCGCTCCGCCGATCGCCTGCCAGCCGGTCTGCATGGCGCCCGAGCCGCCGAGCCAGTACCACGCGCCGCCTGTGCTTAGCCAGCCCGTTTGCATGACGCCGGAGCCGTCGAAGTAGTAGTACGAACCGTCGATCACGCGCCAGCCCGAGGCCATCGCGCCGGAATCGTCGAACCAATACCAGGAGCCGCCAATCTTCTGCCAGCCAGTCTGCATAATGCCGGAGCCAGAAAGGTAGTACCACGTGCCGCCCAAATTCAGCCAACCCGTTTGCATATAGCCCGAACCATCGAAGTGGTAGTAAGAGCCGTCGATGATGCACCACTCGTTCGCGGGATAGCCGCCGTTGTCATACGGGTACCACCAACCGCCAGATCCAGTCGCCCAGTGGCCAGGAAGCGCGATGTAATTACCGGCACTGCGCACAATGTCAAAACCCGTGTACATGCCAGCCCCGCCAAAGCGACCCATTCCAACAATTGTCGCCCGCGCTTTTCCGGGAGCTACATTGTTGTCATAGGTAACGTAGTAGTCGGATCCCTCTTTCAATTCCGAGTCATACCTCGTTACCGTGGGGTGCGGCTCAAGAGCCTTCCCCGTATATTCGAAGGTCGCGCTCTCAAAATCTACTCGAGCAGCCGTCAAATCCTCATGGATCCCAAAGAAATACGGAGCTCCATTCGACGACTTGTACCGAGCGGTACAGCACACATAGTACGTTCCCGGCTCCAGAATACCGAAATGCATCGTCGTGGTTTCATCTGTATTAGGAGTTTCTTCAACAAGATATTTGCCCGTTATCGAATCGACTATCGTGTCGCCGTTCTCATTAACGAGGGCGAACATCAAAGACTTGTTCGTCACTATATCCATCGAAACGGGACCATACTCCGGCAAAGTGAACTCATAGTAATCGAGGTCGAAAGAGCCGAGCGGATTATAGAAGGAACCTGCAACCAAACTTCCCAGTTCGATTTTGGTTGCAACCTCAGGAATCGTCTGCTCTTTTGACGGGGAATTCGGCTCCATCTCATATTGGAAGCGGGCATTATCCCCGAATTTAACAACATCGTACCGGGCCCCTACCGTTCCATAGCCGTATTGGGTGCTACCAAGCAATGTGAAGTAGTACGAACCAGGAGCCAATGCGAAGGAGCCATACGTTTCGCCCGATTTCGGAGACCAAGCGTAGAGAACCTCGCCATTGGAATCACTCAGACTGCACAGAACGGACTTTACGCCCATCAAGACAGTTCCCAGGTAAACCACGCCTCCTTTCGGAAGATCGATTCTGTAGGTCGTTAAACCCATCGTGTCATTCCAGTAAGACGGATCCGATGCAACGCCCTCTTTCAAGACAAAGTCATATTTCATGGTCTTAGGTTTGACCTGGAAATTAACCGTACGCTCACCAGCAAAATTTCCCTTGCCAGTTATCTTCAGAGAAGCTGAACCGACCTTTGTATTGTTTGAATACTCGACGGAGTAGTCCTCACCCTGGACAAGGTGCTTTCCGTTGTAAATCAGGTCGAGAGCATCTTGCATTATGGGCTCGCCGGTATATTCCTTATCCTCAACGCCATCCACTTCAACCAAGTTGATATCCGCGGGCTCAATGTTAAATGAAGATTCCAAATACCCCGAATAGCCAACAAGCCCAGCGCCCATATGCGCCAAAACCTTCGCCGTACCAACGTCCACATTGTTGGAAGCGGAAATATCATATTCTAGACCAGGATCGAGCGCGCGACCATTGGCATCACGTACGACAACATCGGGAACAATGGGGTCGCCCGTGTACACCAAAGAAGGAATCGCATCGATAGCGCAATCAGAAAGCGACGAGCGCTTCAGCTTATCGACGATATTCACCCCGACAGACACCGTGCCCGAATAACGGCCCATGCCTCGAATAATCACCTTACCCTGGCCCACTTTGTCGCAGTTCTCGTATGAAAGCCTGTAGTCGACATTCTCGACAAAGTTATCCGACGGGAGAAGTTTAGGCTTCGCGGGGGCAAGATATTCATCGCTCTCAAAATCGTAAAGCCCAAGGCCAAGCGACGAGACATCAAGCGAATTAACGATTCGGAATGACTTCGTTACCGACCCCGAAAGCCCATTAATCCCCTTGACGTTAATATAGCCTGTACCAACAGAAGTGTTGTTCGAGTACGAGAGAGTGTAGTCAACTCCCTCAACCAATTCCTTGCTCGAGCCGCCGACCTTCAAAAACACGCTCACTGAGGGCTCGACCTTAGAACCGGTCAGCAAAAACTTATCGCCGCCATACAAAAACGGCTCACCGCTCAAATAAACCGAGCCATTGCTCGACAGGCTATAAGAGCTCGCATCGATGATTCGGAACGACTCTCGCATTTCCCCCGTATAGTCGCCCATGCCCGAAATAACTACGGTTGCAACGCCTTTATTCACGTTGCTTTCGTAACGAAGGGAGTAATCGATGCCTTCCGTCAAATCATTTTGAGCGCCCGAAACACGAACCGAGACCTCGGGTTCCACGGCGGAGCCGGTATAGAACGCTACGCTGTCAACATGCGCAGTTGCTGCACCTTCATTGGAGAGATCAATTTTGTCGACGATGGAAAACGTTGCTTCCGCAGTTCCGACATAATCGCCAATGCCCCGCAGAAGAGCTTTTCCTGTTCCAATGGCGTTATTGTCAGAGTACTCAACGGTGTAATCTACGCCCTCGCGAAGGGAAACACCCGCGTTCTTCATCACGAGATACACGCGAGGAGTAATCGGGGCGCCTTTATAGACAAATTCTTTTCCGTATATAAGAGGCGAGCCATCGGCAATACTTGCCGCGCCAATGCGGAAATTCAATCGAAGCTCACCAGTGTAAGCGCCCTTTCCGGACACAACGGCAACGCCCGTTCCAACGTGGTCGTTCGATTCATACGTTAGATCGTAGTCAACGCCCTGCACAAGAGAATTGCCGCCGAACGAAACAGTGACAGCCGGAGTCGCCATGCCATTGACGAGAACGCTATCTTCGACGCTCGCTTCGTCTGCCTCGCTCAAATCGCGAAGAGAAGAATCACCCGACTCGCTAGATGAACCAGCGTCTGAAGTCACCTCGGCACTATAGACGCCCTTTTTGCCCGAGGGAATATCGACAAGACTGAATATGTTGCCAGATTGGTCAACCCAGTTTCCCGTCCATCCCTCAATCTGAGAAGGCTCCAAAGCCACTGCACACAGATCAAAGCCGTCGCCAACTGATATTTGTCCGAGATTAGAACAAGCTTCGAATATAGAGGTCGTCTTTGTCGATTCCGAAGCAACGAACGAGGAGACATCGAGCGACGCCAACGAGGAGCAGCCATAAAACATGGCCTCCATGTTCTTTGCCGAAGACGTATCCCAGCCAGAAACATTTAGAGATGTCAACGAGGAGCAGAGCTCGAACATACATCCCAAATCAATCGCAGATGACACGTCAAGATTCGACACATCCATCGATTCGGCAGAAGAGAGCTGAGCGAAGAGCCCCCTCGAATACTGCGATGCCTTAACGCCCTTTGAAACGTAAACGCTCTTTATATCCTGACGACAGCCATCATCGCACCAGGGCGCGACAGCGGAGTCAAACGAATCGGGCAATGCTCCGAAATCCGCTCCACCCTTAGGGCGAATCGTCAGACAGCCATCGGCATCCACCGCCCATTCGCAGTCGCCCCAAGATTGCCACTCGCTACTCTGGTCCGATTCGCCAGGCAAAACAGCACTGGCGGCATCGATTGGCGAACTGGTATTCGCGGAAGACGCACCCTCGATCTGCGCGGCTCCGTTTTCTTCGGCCCCGGCTTCATCGATTGAAGTCGCGGCATCATCGACTGGCGCCTCTACCGATGACGATTCTGCACCCCCTTCTCCACTCGTAGTCGCGCCTTCTTGCGCCATCGCTGGCGCAACAGGACACAGACCCACTGCAAGTACGACCGCCATCGCACCCTTAAGTGCGCGGCTCCCCAGGTAGTCGGCCTTTTTCATAGACCCTCCTATCAAGCAATAGCCTACCCTTTCGTTCTATTATCCCCCCACATTTCCAAAATTTGTTGCGCAACATTTTGCGGCGCCCCCTTGCGGCTCTGTGCGCGATTTATGTACTCTGCTATTCTGTGTTCGGTTTTTGTGCTACACTTTCGAAATCCGAACAAGAGAGAGAATTCCCATGGCACTTACCCATAACCAATTCAAAGTCATCAACGCCCTGTCGCAAACGGCTGGGCTCACGCAGCGCGAAATCGCCGAAACCACGGGCATGGCCCTGGCTACGGTGAACGTCGCCATGAAGGAATGCGCTGAGGAAGGCCTCCTCGAAGACGGGCGCCTTACGGCCAAGGGCATGGCGGCGCTCAAGCCTTACGCCGTCGACAACGCGGTTATCCTGGCCGCCGGCCTTTCCAGCCGCTTCGCCCCCATCTCGTACGAGCGCCCCAAAGGCCTGCTCAAGGTGCGCGGCGACGTGCTCATCGAGCGCCAAATCAAACAGCTCAAGGCCGCCGGCGTGAACGACATCGTGATCGTGGTCGGCTACAAGAAGGAATCGTTCTTCTACCTCGAAGACAAATACGGCGTGAAAATCGTCGTCAACCGCGCCTACGCCGAGCGCAACAACAACAGCTCGCTCATGCTCGTGCGCGAGATTCTGGGCAACACCTACATTTGCTCTTCCGACAACTACTTCGAGGAAAATCCCTTCGAAAGCCACGTGTGGAAGGCGTACTACTCCGCCGAATACTCCGAAGGCCCCACGAAGGAATGGTGCATGCAAACCAAGTCGCATGACCGCATCTCGAAGGTGACCATCGGCGGCAGCGACGCCTGGTACATGATCGGCCACGCCTACTTCGACCGCGCGTTCTCTGAGCACTTCCGCGAAATTCTGGAAGCCGAATACGACCTGCCGCAAACGCGCGACAAGCTCTGGGAGAACCTCTACGTCGAGCACCTCAACGAGTTCGACATGACCATCCGCCGCTATGAGAATCCTATCATCCACGAGTTCGACTCGCTCGATGAGCTGCAGGAATTCGATCCGCTGTTCCTGGAAAACCTCGACAGCGAGATTTTCGACAACATCGTCGCCGTGCTTGGCTGCGAGAAATCGGAAATCCACGACGTGTACCCGTTGAAGCAGGGCATCACGAACCTGAGCTGTCACTTCGCCACCAACGACGGCGAGTGGGTCTACCGCCACCCCGGCATTGGCACCGAGCTGCTTATCGACCGCAACGCCGAGAAGGCCGCGCTCGAAACAGCCGCCAAGCTCGGCCTCGACGACACCTTCGTGTTCGAAAACCCGCGCCGCGGCTGGAAGATTTCGAAGTTCGTCGTTAACTGCAAAAACCTCGACGCCCACAATGGCGAACAGCTCGACCAGGCCATGCGCATGGCGCGCAAGCTGCACGAGTCGAACGCCAAGGTCGAGCGCAGCTTCAGCTTCTACGACGAAGGCCGCAACTACGAGCGCTCGCTGCTCGCCCGCGGCCCCATTAGCGTGAACGACTGGCAGGAAATGAGCGACCAGGCGGCCAAGCTCAATGAATGCCTCGTGGCCGACGGCGGCGAGCCCGTGCTGTGCCACAACGACTTCTTCGGCCTGAACTTCCTCATCGACGAAGACGGCAACACGAGCCTCATCGACTGGGAATACGCCGGCATGGGCGACTACGCCAACGATTTCGGCACCTTCTGCGTATGCGAGCAGCTCAGCGAAGATGAAATGCTCCGGGCGCTCACCAGCTACTTCGACCGTACCCCCACCGACGTCGAATGGCGCCACAACCTGGGCCAGGTCGGCATGGCGGGCTGGTGCTGGTACGCCTGGTCGCTGCTTAAGGAAAGCGAAGGCGACAACGTGGGCGAATGGGCATACATCTATTACCGCCACGCCAAGACGTATTTGAAGAAGGCACTCGACCTCTACGAAGCAGCCGGCAAGTAACCGCACCGGCACAACGAAAACACGTACGTTATCGATCAGGAGAAGACATGCAGCAGGATATCGCGGCCCTTCGCAAACAAAGGCACCGCTCGTTCATGATGAAGGGTATCGCCTTCGCCGTGGCTTCGGGCATTTGCTACGGCCTGTACACGGCGTTTCTTACCTTGGGAGAAACCCAGGGCGTGTGGGGCGCATGGTTCGCGGGCGAAGCCTGGAACGGCAACGCCCCGCTAAGCGCGTTCGCCATCACCTTTACCCTTGCCGCACTCGCAGCAGGCCTCAACGACCTGTTCAGCGGCCTGTGGTCGCTCGTTATGTGCGCCAAGAACGGCCAGCTCGGCGACCTGCGCAAAACCATCGCGACCAAGCCCGGCCGCGTCATGATGCTGTGCGCCGCCATTGGCGGGCCGTTCGCGACCATCGCCTACGTAGTTGCGCTCAACTCGGCAACCGCCGCAGGCAACCCCGGCGTTATCGTTCCCATCGCGGCGCTCAACTGCGCCATTGGCGCCGTGCTCGGCCGCATTCTGTTCAAGCAGAGCCTCGGTGCGCATAAAATCGCCGGCGTGCTCGTGTGCCTGGCCGCCGCCGCCGCAATTGGCGGCACAAGCTTCGCGAACATGGGCCCCGAGGCACTGTTCGGCTGCCTGTTCGCCTTCCTGGCTGCATTCGGCTGGGGCTTCGAGGGCTGCGTGGCCGGCTTCGGCACCGTGCTCATCGACTACCGCATCGGCATCGCCATTCGCCAACTTACCGCGGGTCTGCTCGAGCTCGTCATCGCCTTCCCCGTTCTCGCCGCCTTCGGCGGTGACATCGCCAGCGTGCCCACGATTCTCGCAGGCGCCATCACCGACCCGGCCATCGTGATCTTCGCCATTTCGGGCCTGTTCGCGATGCCCGCGTTCTCGTTCTGGTACAAGGGCAACTCCATGTGCGGCACCGCCCTGGGCATGGCCTGCAACGGCATGTACGCCTTCTGGGGACCGTTCTTCATTTGGATCGTTCTGGGCGTGCTGAATATCGGCGGCATGTCGGCCGACTATCCTCCCCTGTCAATCATGCAGTGGGTTGGCGCGCTCGTCATGGTCGTAGGCATCTTCCTGATTGCCGTGAACCCCGCCGATCACCTGGCAAAACGAAAGGAGCAGAACAATGAAGAATAATCTGCCGCCCCTTTACTACGCCATTATTGGGCAATTCAAAGACGATGCCGAGCATTGCGCCGCCGACATCGTGGCCGCGCTCGAGAGCGACTACGCGGGCTACAAGCTGCTCACCAACAAAGACGTTGAGGAAGCCCTCGCAACCGCGAAAGAAAACGGCATTCTCGACGAAACGCGTGCCGACCTCGACGACAACGGCCAACTGCGCGTCTTCTACCGCATGAGCGTTTTCGGCGGCGTTATGGTGAACCAATACCTCTAACCCCGAAGAAAATATAAGCCGCCCAGGGCGAATGCCTTCGGGCGGCGTGCACGAAAAAGTCCCGCCGCGAGCAAACCCACGGCGGGACTTTTGTTTTGAGTCGATAAAGCCGCCCGGCGCTCAATCATTCGATGCGATTGGGACGCTCGTTACTCAATCGCGACGGCTTGGCTGTCCATCATTTGCCACGTCGAGAAGAAGACCTTCGCATCCCTCGTCACGTCGCCCGAAATGGAATCGGAAACATACACGATGCCCTCTTCATCATCGTAACCTTTCAGCACGACCGCATGGTTTCCGCCCCACAAGCCGTAGCTGTGGCCGTTGTACCACGAAGCCGCATAGCGGCCGCCGGGGTATCCGCCCCATTCGGTATTCCATACCTCAATCGGCTGGCCACACGACAGACGGCTCTTCAAGGCGGGAATGGAGCTGAACGACACGTCTACGGCGCGCAGGGAGCTTCCCGCAGCGCTCAAGTAGTTGTTGCCCGCAATGACGATTGCGGGGGCCACGCAGCCGTTGAGCCCGCCCGTTCCCGTGAACGGGTCGCCAGCGAACGCCGTCACGAAATTATTGCTCCAGCTGAGCGGAAGATAGTGACCCGCGATAGTCGTCTTCGAAAGGCCAAACCCGTAGTAATTCAGAAGGTTCGTAAGCGCAACCGATTCGCAACCCGTCGGCAACTCTGGATACTGCATGTAGCACGGAACGTCGACCCATGCGCCGACCATCGCGCCCGACGAGCTGAACTTGTAATCGACCGAGCCGACGTACTGCCAGCCGCCGCACGCCATATACCCCCACGAGTTGAAGTAATACCAGTTTCCGTCAACATAATTCCAGCCTGTTTGCATGGCGCCAGAATTGCCGAGCAAATACCAATGGCCATCCCAATACAGCCAGCCCGTTTGCATGATTCCCTGGTCGTTGAGGTAATACCACGTGCCATCGAGCTCTTGCCAACCCGTGAGCATAAGCCCCTCGTCAGAGAACAAGAACCGATTGCCATCGAGCTCAATCCACCCGGCAAAAGGCAGGCCGTCCTCACCGGTCACGATAATGCCGTCGGCCGACTGCACGCCCTTGCACAGAATCGCGCCGGAAGAGCCCACGTAGAACGCTTGGCCGTCGCCATCCACGACCCACCTGTTCGACGCCATGGCTCCAGAAGCATCGTCAAAATAGTATTCGACGCCATCGAGCTCAATCCAACCCGTCCGCATGGCATACGTTTCCTCGTCAAGGTAATACCGGCAACCGCTATCGGCCAGCCAGCCGCTCTGCAGCACGCCCGAATCTGACGCGTAATACCATGCTCCGTCAAAGAAGAACCAACCCGAAGCCATAGCGCCGCTCGAGTAGAAACCATAGGAGGTACCATCGATTTCGCATGGGCCGTTCGCCATTGCGCCAGTCTCGCGGTCGAGCCAATACCACGTGTCTCCCTCAAGCAGCCAGCCGCGCTCGAGCACGCCCGTCGGCCTCAAGGAATACCATGCCCCATCAATCCAGTGCCATCCAGTGGCCATGGCTCCCGACGATTCGTCGAAGTAGTAAGCTGCGCCATCGAGTTCGAGCCAGCCCGTTTGCATGGCGCAGGTTTCCCCATCGAAGTAGTACCATGTATCGCCGATCTCCAGCCAGCCGCACTCGAGCATACCCGACGGCCTTGCGTAATACCACAGCGATGCCTCGGAGTCATACGACCAGCCAACCGTCATAGCACCCTCGCGAGCACCCGAATTGACAAATCGGTACATGCAGCCATTGCATTCAACAACACCCGTCGCCATAAGATGGGTGGCGGGATCAAACCAGTACCACGTATCGCCGAGCTTGAGCCACCCCTCACAAAAGGAATCCTGGTTATCAGACGTAAGGTAGACCCAGCCGTCTTCGGTTTCGTTCCAGCCCTTCGCATATGTCGGATGAGACGAATCGGGCGACTGCGAATCAGAACCAGCGCCTTCAGATTCGCCGGTCGATGGTGTATTGGGCTCCGGATCAGCTGCCGACGCGCCGGCTCGTTCGGAAGAGCCCGTGTTTAACCCCATGGAAGAATTCAACGATACGTCCGCAGTGTTCTCAGGCTGAACCGCGTATGGGACATGAGACGCTGCACTATTCAGGGATGCATTGTCCGCCCAGCAAAGCTGGCATGGAACGAGAAGCGCGATTCCCATGAGCAGCGCCGCTTTTCCGTATTTCATAATCCCGCTCGATTCTTGCACTCTTTTTCAACTCGATGCTTGCGGCGATAATTTTAGCAATGATTCACCCAGGCAACATTTTTTAACAGGAAAGAACGGGGGGCGGTCAAAAATGACCGCAAGAGCCGCACAGAAAACGGGCCCGCGCCTTTCGACGCGATGCCCGCAATAAGGCGAAACACCATTCGTTCCTTGGAAAATCAAACCCCAAAGCGCTACTCAAGAGGAACGCCGTTATACCAACCCCATTTCGGAGAATAGGTCGTTGTGTAATAACTGAGCCATTCGTCGAGCGGCATCGTGCGAATGCGGCCGATGTTGTCCATAATGGTATTGTTGCCCACATAGATGCAAATGTGGCCCCAAATCGAACCCGCATACGTATGGGTATGGGACGGAACGGCGATGATCATGCCAACGCGAAGTTCGCTCAAATTATCGAGACCGCAATAAGCGTAGAACATGTCGTCGGCATCGTAGTCGTTATTGGGGAGCAATTGGCCCTGTCCAATGCGTTTGAACACCGAGGCGACCCATTCCGAGCAAAGCCCTGGCCCTGGAGTGGGAACCACGCCGCAGGCGGCAACGAGCTGTCGCTGCATATCGGTTGTCGCCAACGGCTCCGCCTCGCGCATCGCCCCATCGCCGCCGAACTGGTAGTAGTGGGAATCGATGGTGTGCCACCCTGTGAGCATTGCTCCCGACGATGCAAGGTAATACCACTTTCCTGCATCCTTAAACCAGCCGGTGAGCATAGCTCCATCAGAGCCGAAGTAATACCAGGCGCCGTTAATGTACTCCCAGCCAGTGTCGTATGCGCCGTTTTCGTCGAAGTGGAACCAGCTCGACCCGAGCAATTCCCAGCCTGCAAACGAATCGCCGTTTTCTTTCTTCAAAACGACATCGCCGTTTTCGTCGTACTTCGCATAGTAGTCAACCGCACCGGAAGCGGACGCGTGCGCCACCCTTCCGTCTTCAAACTCGAACCAGCAGCTCGACTCCATGCGACCGCTGTCTTGGAACTTATACCAAGCGCCGCCAATTTGTTGAATGCCGACGACCATGAGCCCTTGTTGCTCGGGATCGAGCCAATACCAGCCGCCCTTGGCAAGCCAGCCCGTTTGCAGCGCGCCAGACGGCTGCGCATACACCCAACCGTCGTCGCACAGCACCCAACCAGTTTTCATGGCCCCGCTGTCGTCGAATGCGTACCACGAGCCGCCTACTTCTTCGCGACCCGTCGCCATAACGCCAGAACCCGCGAGGTAATACCACGTTTCGCCTTGCAGAACCCAGCCCGTTTGCATGGCTCCCGAGTCGTCGAGCAGGAACCACTCATCGTCAACCTTTTGCCAGCCCGTAAGCATTTTCCCGTCTTCAGCGAAAAGGTACCACGAGCCATTAGCCCATGCCCAGCCGCTCGCCATGGCGCCTGAGTCGTTAAGCCAATACCAGGTGCCAAAGCGACACAGCCAACCCGTTTGCATCGCGCCCGACGAGTTCGTGAAATACCAGGTGCCGCCATCGTTCACCCAGCCGATACGCATGTCCCCAGTTTGCGGGTCGAGATAATACCACGACCCACCGACAAACGCCCAGCCAGAAGCCACTACGCCATTCGGGTAGGAATACTGCCATGCTCCATTGAGAATGTACCAGCCCGCATACATATAGCCCGCCGAATCGAAGCGGTAAAGAGCACCGTCTACCTCCAAGACGCAACTCGTTGGGTAGCCGCCATCGTCATAGGCATACCACCATCCAGCGCCGTTGCGCTGCCACGATCCGGGAAGCGCGATTCGATTGCCTTCACTTTTCACGATGGCGAACGGCACGCGCGCCTCAAAGCCGGCATAATCGCCCGAGCCCTCAATGAGCACCGAAGCCTCGCCGGGAACGACGTTATTCTCATACGAAACGGCGTAGTCAAGGCCTTCGACAAGCAACCGCTCGCCATCGCGCACCGTGACCTGCGGGGTGATCGCGACGCCAGTATATTCAGCCGAAGTGCTCTCCAACTCGCATAGCACCTGGTCAAAAGACGGCTGCACTTCTTGCGACTCTTTTCCTTCGGCCTGCGCTCCATTCGCTTCCGCAACGGCAAACGCCGCCTCGTCGCCAGCCTGCTCTGCGCCGACGAGCGATTCGGCAGGCTCTACGGAAGCGCTTTGCGCCCATGCCACACCCGGAAGCAACGTCAGCGACAACGCCGCCACAAGAGCCAGAGGACACGCCGCCCTGCACGTCTTCTTCATGCTTCAACCCTTCTTTACCGCATGAGGATTACCCAAGACGGGCCATCACTCACAAATTCAGAAATGCTGTTACCCATGCCTCCGAAAGAATGCCAAAAGCGGTTCTCGTACGGAGTGTCGCCCCAGAAAAATCCAATATGGCAGTCCGTCGAATACGGGTTGAACGGATAGAAGAACACCAAATCGCCCTTGCGAGCCTCGCCGCTCGCAAGCAATTCCGAGACGCTGTTGAACTGCAGCACCGTGGCTCCGCTGTCAAGAGCATAGCCATACCAACGGTATGCATTGCAGAAGCTCCCACGGCCCGGTCCTCCCGGCCATGGCGAGTTCGATTGGTTGTTCGCGATCTTCGACAAATCGCCGCCAGCCTTCGCATAGGCATGCGACACGAAGCCGCCGCAATTCATTCCGGTGAATCCATCGCTTCTTGGTTCCCCATTGGGATACGTGCAGCTCACGGGGCTTAAGGACGTATCGTAGCGTGTGCCAAGATAGTAGGAATCGTTCTCGTGAGAAATCAGCTGTTCGAGCAAACGCTGCCTGCTTACGTCCAAGACGGAGCCAGACGTATCGATCCACACGCCCGAAGCGTTAAACCACGAGCGGGTTCCGTCGCAATCGTACCAACCGGAAGACGCCATGCGTCCCGTTGCCTCATCGAGCCAGTACCATGCAGAGCCGTAATGCAACCAGCCCGTTTGCATGGCGCCACTCGAATCGAGGTAATACCAGGCGCCACCCCAGCTCAACCAACCCGTCTCCATGGAACCCGAGCTTCTGAAGAAATACCATGCCTCTCCGCATTGTTTCCAGCCCGTCACCATAGCGCCCGAGTCATCGAAGAAATACCCCGAACCCGATATTGAGCGCCAGCCGGTCGCCATCGATCCATCGGAATCGAGCCAGTACCACGACGAGCCGTCCCAGTACCAACCTGTTTGCATTTCGTAATCGGAATCGAAGAAGTGGAACGAATCGCCTATGCGCACCCATCCCGATTGCAGCTCGCCATCGGCATTTGCATAGAACGTCTTGCCGTCGACGGAGAAGAACCCGGGGAGAGTTTGCTCCCACGAATCACCGCGCACGGTGCTTTGCGCACCGCTCTGCACCACAGGTGCGCCCGAGGCGCTTTTACCTGCAACGAAGATCACGGCACCGTTTGATTTGAGCAACGCCAGGCCCTCGCCATAAGGCGCCCATCCAGACATTTGAATCTCGCCATCGGCCAAGGCGTAGTAGCGGTCGCCATACGCCTCGAATTCCCCGGTCGCCATCGCACGGGTTTCGAGGTCGAGCCAATACCACTGGGACCCGTCCCAATACCAACCCACGTCAAGCACGCCCGATCCGGCGGCATGGTACCAGGCGCCATCGACAAGAGCCCAACCAGTTTCCATGGCGCCCGACGCGCCCATGGCGTAGAGGCTCGAACCATCGTTCACCAGGCCCGTCGCCATAGCTTTCGTCGAGGGGTCGAGCCAATACCACGCGCCCCATTTATGCAGCCACCCGCTCTGAAGCTCGCCAGAAGAATCGGCATAATACCAGGTGCCGCGGTCATAAGCCCAGCCGAAAGCCATAGCGCCCGATGCGCCGAAGCAATACGAGCTCGAACCGCACTGCGTAGCACCCGTGGCCATAATGCCGGTTTCGGGATCGAGCCAGTACCAATTCGAGCCGTCAAGCAACCAGCATCGCTCCATTGCTCCCGATGCGCTGAAGAAACGCCAGCCATCATCGCACGCAACCCAGCCGAGTCTCATGGCGCCATAAGGAATGGAGGCATCGTCGCCGGCGTTCAGGAGATAGCGCCCACCTGCGCATTCCGTAAGGCCGACGGCCATGACGCCCTCGTTATCGAGCCAATACCAAAAGCCCCCTGCATACAGCCATCCTTTGGCTGGGGCAGAGTTTTGGTAGTAGAACCATTGGTTAGAAGCCGCGTCGTATTCCCAGCCATTTTCGGGATGCGGCGCTTCGGGCAATACCGGGGCGTCGGCAGACGCCTCGACCGCAGGTTCACCGCTTGCGCTCGAAGAGCACCCTTCCGACGCATAGGCCGCCGGAGCCAGCTCACATGCCAAAACTAAAACGATGGCGCCCAGCCAAACACGAGCAGAGGTCGCCACCTCTAAACACGAAGTACGAATTACATTCACCGAAAAGAGCCTTTCAATCTTACAGACGCATTGTAAGACAAATCGATAGGGGCCCTCCAGGAAAGAACAGCCAAATCAAGTACCTTATGCGCATGACGATGACTGGCGAAGGGGCAACGAGGGCGCCCCAAAGTTCGAGTTCGCGCCCAAACGCTAATCAACGATATAGCGCGGATCGATTTCTTGCAATTCGGCAAACGAATCGATTTCGCTCACATCGTCAAACGTGCACGGCTCAATTTGAAGGTTGTATTGTTCGCGGCAAACAACGCACGGAATGTCATCCCAAAAACGCTGGCGATTTTCCCCTTGCGCAAACGCCTTTGGCAAATCGATAGCGAGCCTTGCGCCGTCTTCGCTGTTCCAATAGCTAATGCCATACATGTGATAGCAGTCGGTACCGCCCTTATGCAAGTCAATGATGCGTCCCTCACGAACGTCGAAGCACCAATCGGGCGTCGACGAAACAGGCACGCCCATATAGCAAGAGTGATAGCGATATTTCTTCAAAAGCGAGGGGTTCGAGAGATACAAATCGCTTTCAAACGCATATGCATTTTGGAAGAAATCCTTCGCAACGCATGCCGACGAAATGTTGTTCGTGGTGTCATACAGCGGGTTTTCCAGCAAAGTCACCATAGGATAATCGGCCCTCAAAAGCTCGAATTGCTCCTTAAGATAACCAGTCACAATATAAATCTCGGTAACATCGATTGCCAAAAGGGCATCGAGAATCGTGGAAATTATGCTCTTCCCGTTCACGTTGACCAGGGGTTTCGGCGTATTGATGGTGATGGGCAGCATGCGGCTTCCGAAGCCCGACGCCAAGAGCACGGCACGGCGGGCGCGATACGGCTCAAGCGCTGCTAGGTCTTCATTGCTCGCCTTGCCCGCATCGTATTTCGCCACAAGATCGCAGAATTCGTCATACGTAAGAGCGTTCATGCCCAACCCTTTCACCTTCATTATATTTTGGCCTTGCCCAGCATGCCTTTCACCACGGCGCTCACAAAGCCTTGTCGTTGTTCGGCATATGGCACGCCGCCAAGCAAAAGCCCTTCGATTTTCAGGCTGCCCAAAGACGCCGGATCCAAATCGTATGGATTGCCAGAGAGCACGCACATGTCGGCCACCTTGCCGACTTCAAGAGATCCGCGCTCGTTCTCGTCGAATGTTGTCCAGGCGCCATTATACGTGCACATGCGCAATGCCTCCTGGGGAGTAAGGCTTTGCCCAGGCACGCTGTGGTTGCACGCCCGCTGCATCCATAAAAGAGGATTGGGGTCGGTACAGGGCGCATCGGATCCAGCCGAAAGCACGATTCCCATATCCCACATCTTCCGCAGCGGGTTGAGCCTTGCGGCACGACCCTCTCCCAACAGTGAAGTCAAATAGGAATCGGGTTCTTGGGGCCAATCGATGAAGCTCGTCTGCATGGGCGCATGAATTCCGTACTCGGCGCATATTTCCAACGCCTCCTGCGTAGGCAGGCACGCATGAATGATTCCGTGCCGATGGTCCTCGCGCGGATAATCATCGAGAGCAGCCTTCAAGGCATGCGCCGCCTGGTTGAATGCCGCATCGCCAATGGCATGCATTTCAATTTGAAGCCCCAAGCGATTCGCCTTTTTGCAGAAATCGATCACGAATTCGTCGCTGTAGTATAGAACGCCATGTCCACCCTGAGCGTCGCTATAGGGCTCAATCATGGCCGCATCATGGCTCCCAAAACACCCGTCCAGCGCGCATGCGAAGCATCCACCAATCCGAGGCAAACCCCGCTTCGTAGCGACGCTCACATCCATGGATTGAGGAAATACGCGCACCTGAAACCCCGACTGGGCGCTTCTTCCCACCCATTTCTCCAGACTGATGTCCAGGTTTCCCGCAAAGCCCACGCCGCTCACGGTATGAACCATGCCAATGCCTCGGCTCGCCAGATAATCTATGGCGCCCTGAATGTTTCTCACCAATTCCGGGATTGACAAAGCGCCCGTGATGTAATCGCTCACAGCAAAAAACGCTTCTTGGTTCATCTCGCCCGTATCGGGGTGATAACCGCGCAAATTGCGCACCTTGCCATCGATTTTTTCCAGAAGAGCGCTGTTCACCACGCAAGCATGCCCGTCATATTTCACCATGAAGACTGGCTTATTTGGACATGCCTCATCGAGCTCGGCACGGGAAAGAAGGCGCCCCTCCTCGACAGAATATGGCGAAGCGCCGAAGGCAACGAGAATTTTTGCCGTACACGTTCTCGCGAAATCCGCGACCATTTCCTTAATATGCTCATTCGAACGCGCATGCATGACATTCAAACCAGCATTGAACGTGGCAAACGACGCCAAATGTTCATGAGTGTCAACGAAAGCAGGGCACAGGGCGCGGCTTTGCAGCCGTTCAATCGGCGCGCCCTCGAATTGCGCAGGCAGGGTGTCTCCAACATACGCAATTATCCCTGCATCTTCGACCAAATAACGAGCCACACTATCGCGCGCATCGACCGTGAGAATCGTTCCCTCGTAGACTTTCATCGTTCACTTCCTCGCCAAAAACGTCGAAAACACCGATTTATTATGCATGCGATTCCCCATCGCATGCCCCTCACTCGCTTTCGACCTTTCACCTGGCCTCTTCTTGATAAAGGGCTTCGGCGGCCTTGGTATAGCGCTTTGCAGCCCTGTACCAAATATAAAGCCACTCACCCACAGGATTGCCCATAGCCTCTTTGTACATCGCCCATATGTACCAATACCAACCGACAAGGCCAACCGCCGCCAGGCAATGACGTTTCTCTACATCGCTTGCTTCACGGCCGTAGTAAAGCGGAAGAATCGCAAGCGTCTGCTCAACCGTATAGCCAGAGCCCTGGGCAACGAAATTTCCGATATCGCACGCCGGATCGCCCATCGCGGCGTATTCCCAATCAATAAGGCGCATTTCATCGCCGCGTACAAGAAAATTCGGGCCGTAAAAGTCGTTATGGCATAGCACCGGCTCTCCCGCTTCTGCATGCATCTTGGCAGCAATGGCGCCAATGCGCGAGGCGAGTTCCTCGAAATCGCAGGGCAACGGATAATTAATGCGCTTCAATATCTCGGCGATTTTGACTCCCTCGTCATAGAAGTCAAAGCTGTAAGGCGAAACTTTGCCGCTCGTATGCAGGGCGCGCCCCATTTTCAGGGCGCGAGCAACATGGTCGGGATTGCCGTAATCCAACTCGGAGCATCCCTCGATATAAAGCGATATCTTCCAGCCCTCATCGGGATCCTCATAGAGAAACGTATCGTCGAGGCCAATGTCTCGAGCCACGCCCAAAGCGAACGCCTCCGCCTCTCGATTGATGATTTTTTCGGTACCGTTTCCAGGGTGACGATAAATATAGCGAACGCCTTTAACGGTAAACATCGTCGACAGATTCGTAAGCCCCGCATTGACGGGCTTCACATCGGAAATATCGTCGCGAGAACAATCGAGAGTGCTGCAAATGTTATCGAGGATTCGCGAGTCCACATTGGCAAAGAAATCGCGGTCGAATTTCGTGAGGTCGGTCAAACTGTCGAATTCGTACACGACGCCAGGCCTATAAAGGCGCGCGAATACCGTAAGTTCACGAATGTGGTCAGCCAGAATATCATCCCAAAGTTTATTCGCCGTCGACGGATCATCGTATTCGTCAGCGATGAGCGAAATGAACTTCGCGGAGAAATCTCTATCGAAATACGCGGGTCCGCGAGAAAAATAAAAACCTTCACCACCGCGCTCGATGCCGACAATGCGACGGGCGGCATCGAGCGCGAGGGCGTATTCGTCTTCGTCGGCGTCGTCGGAGCATGCCGAAAGGCATGGGCGATACATGTAGCGCGAGAAAATGTTTTCGGTGTAATACTCGTCGGAATTGCATATGTACGTATTGCCGAGGATGTTTCGCGCAGCATACAGAGATGCGTGATTGTTGCGCGTGGAATACTCGGGAGCGACAAGAATCTTTACAGCGAAGTCTTCTTCGAGGTAGAAAAAAGACTCCTTCATATATCCGACGACCACCGTAATGTCGTCGATGCCCGCTTCTCGAAGTTGGCGAATGAGGCGTTCGATAAGCACCTCGCCACGCACTTCGAACATGGCCTTCGGCTTTTCAAACGACAATGGGGCAAGACGGCTCGCCGAACCTGCAGCGAGAATTACCGCGTTGTCTACTCGATACGAAGAAAGGGCACTTTCGCCAAGCGGCGTCACACGCCCTTCCCCATCAAGGAAACCAAGGTCTTTGAGCGATTTGCGTGCTTTGTTAACGGAGCCAAGGGATACCCCTGCCTCAGATGCGATTTCGCGCTGGGTTTTATCGCTCGATACAATGAGCGAGCGCAGAACTTCGAACTGGTATTTGCTAAGCATGGCAACCTCTGTTCATAGCATCCATAGTGCGTTTTGCCCATGAACAACTATGAAACGATTCCCATGGGCAGTCAAGTCTTAGGGAATCCATTTCCCATCAGGCCCAATACGATACCCGTCAATCACTGTATTCGTCGCCATGGCGCCATTGGACAAGAAGCAATAATCGCCCATCCAGCAATTCGCTTTCATGACACCCGAATCGTCGAAGTAATACCAGGAGTCATTTTCATTCAACCAACCAGTAACCATGGCGCCCGAGCCGTCCAGGTAGCACCACGAATCCGCGCTTTGCTTCCAACCCGTAAGCATAGAGCCCGAGCTATCGAAGCAATACCACGACCCCGCGATAGAACGCCATCCCGTCGCCATTGCGCCGTCGGAGCCAAACCAATACCAAGACGAACCATCGTCGTACCAGCTCGTCTGCATCGCTCCGCTGTTATTGAAGAAATACCACTGGCCATCGATTTCGCGCCAACCAGTCGCCATTGTGCCGTCGGAATCGAGCCAATACCACGAAGCACCGCTATCACACCAGCCCGTTCGCATCGCACCCGATTCATCGAAGGCGTACCACTGGCCACCAATTTCACGCCAGCCGGTCGCCATCTCGCCATATTCGTCAATCCAATACCAAGAACCGCCCGTATGCACCCAATGGGAGTCGTAGCTCGAGAAATCGGCGTTGAACCACGTCCAGCCGCTTTCGGTTCGAACCCATCCCGAAACAAGAACGGGCACGCCGTCGCGATAAAGGTGATACGTTCCGCCGCCCCATTCCCCGCTGTACAAACGCGGAATGCAATACTCGCCATTGGCCGTGACGCCAGCCGACGATAAAGAAACCTCGAAGGCCGCAGAACCGTCGTTAACGACATCGGCGCTCGAATAATACCACGAGCCAATCTCCCAAAGCGCACGCACGAGCTCCTCACGCATAGTCGAATATCGTCCCGTCTGGAAAACGAATTTCGGCGAAAGAGCCTTTATATAGCCAATTGAATTCGAGTTGTTGAAGCCGTGGTGGCCCAGTTTGAGAAAATCAACGTGTCCGAGTTCAGATGCAAGAGCATCCTCGGCTCCGCATAGGTTGTTTATATCGCCCGAAAGAAACGCCGTGGCGCCACCGGCCGTCACCTTTACGCCCAAGGAAATGCAATTCGCGTCTACGAACGTACCAAGCGCATCGGACCCGTTGGTATTCATGATGTCGATTTGTGCAGAGCCGAGCGTGAAATGAGGATTGCCGACATTCGACCCATCTTCAGGATCGACGGGCGCGCTTTCGTCAAACCTTTGAATAAACGAGGCGCCATACTCCGCTTGCGCTTCCTGCGCCACAGAAACGAGCAGGTCATAGACGTATTGGTTGTCCCAAAGCGCATCTGGGTTGGTAATCATGGAGTCGTCGTAGAGCGGCGTGTATATTCGCGCCGGCTTGAAAGCCGATATAATCTGCCCCGCCGCGCCAATATGGTCGCTATGTGGGTGCGTGCCGATATAGAAATCAAAGTTTTCGCTGGTCACACCCATGCTTTGCATGAAAGCGGTAACTTGATCTTCGACACCCTGGCCAACAGTCGTGTCCGACCGAACGGGATAGCGCGAATCGGAGCCGTCTGGCGAATCGCTGCTCTCGCCAGAATCGACCATCCCAAAGTGTCCATCACTCTCGATAAGAATCGCATCCATGTATTCAAACGGCAGGATATAAATGCGGGCACTGTCGCTCGCCTCGGCGGGCTGCGCCAAAGCGGCATTCGGGCAAAAAAGAGCGCTGGCCCACATCAACGCGCCAGCGCACAACAAGCCGAAGAGCGGCATCACTCGCTTAGAAATCGAAACATCCATTGAGCTACTTCCTTCAACGATGGCCTTCTACATGCCTAAACGGCAGCTCCATCATTGTTGGCGCTCTCCAAAATATAAGACATGGTCAACTTTGCTAATTATACGTCACGACTTTCGTGCCATAGGGAATGTTGTCGTAAATCCATTTTGCATTCTGAATTTCCAGACGCACACACCCGGCCGATGACGGAACGCCCATGGTCGGATCCATGATTCGATTGCTGTTGACGTAGTACGGGGAGGAATGGAACAGGTAGTCACCGTAGAATTGCGTGTAGTAATAGCAGGTGTAGCCATGACCGAACGAGTAGCCCTTGCCGGACACCTCATATTCGCCGATGACCGTCGGCGTTCCAGCCCTTCCTGTAGAGCACACATAGCGCCTGTTCAAATTCCAATTGCCCTGTGAGCCGCAGTAAATGCTCGTGACGCATCGGGACGTATCGACCAGAATGAGCCAGTTCGTGCGGCTCGCGTAGCTTTGGGCCTTCGCATTCGTTGAGTCGGAAACCCAAACGCCGTTCGACTTGAAGCAATACCAAGAGCCATTGATCCATTGCCAGCCCGTGGCCATGGCGCCATTGCCGTCAAACCAATACCAGGCGCCGCCCGAAGCGAACCAGCCGGTTTCCATGCGACCGGACGCGTTCGCGTAATACCACGTGCCATTCACATCAATCCAGCCAGTTTGCATGGCGCAGCTGCTCTCGCTGAAGTAGTACCACGAGCCGCCATCGTAGAGCCAGCCAGTTTCCATGCGACCGGAGGCATTTGCGTAATACCATGCGCCCCCGGCGTAAATCCAACCGGTTTCCATGCGACCGGAATCGCTCGCATAGTACCAGGAGCCGTCGACATCGATCCAACCGGTCTGCAGGGCGCCACTCTTGTCGAAATAGTACCAAGCGCCGTTGTCGTCCAACCAGCCAGCACGCGCGCAGCCATTTTCGTCAAAGTAGTACCACACGCCGTCAAACTGCTTCCAGCCCGACGAGGGCGCATGGGTTTCGGGATCGATGTAGAACTTGCAACCGCCCAACTCAACGAAGCCGGAAGCAGGCTCAAGCGCGCCATCGGCATTCGGGACATACAGCACGCCGCCGTCAAGCTTGCCGCAAAGCGCGCCATCGACGCCCGCGAAAACCGTCGTTCCATCCTCGGCGGTCACCCATTGGCGCACGGCAATTTCACCAGAGTCACTTGCGAAGTAGTTCGACCCGTCGACCGAAAAATATCCCGTAGCCAACTTAAGGCCACATGCGGGGTCAAGATAGTAAAAGTTTCCGTTTGCAGAAAGCCAGCCCGAATGAGCCGCGCCCGAAGCATCGGCGTAATACCAGTCGCCGCCATCGAGAATCCAGCCCGTGGCCATGGCGCCGGAAGCGTCAAAATAGTAGCGCGTCGACGAGATGTCGCTCCATCCCGTTGCCATAGCGCCATGTGCCGAGGGGTCGAGCCAATACCACGTGCCGCCAAGCTTCATCCAACCAGTCTCGGGCTGGCCATCGCGACCGTAATACCACGTTCCGGCATACGAGACCCAACCGTCAACCAAGCCATATTCGCCAAGCAAGTAGTCTTGTCCATCAATCGTAGCGCACCCCTGCGCCATAGCGCAGCCATTATCGGAATCGAACCAGTACCATGCGCCGCCGATCAATTCCCAGCCGCTAGAAGATATGACCGATGAAAATCGGTGAGGCTCCCCTTTATGCAGGTCGTGGGTTGGGCGACAATCGTTTTCGTCAAAGAAACAGTGGTCGCTTACCACATGCAGTGAAGGGAGCCTCATGCGCTATTCTACCATCGTCGGCATCGACACCCACTCGAAAAAGAACGCCGTCTGCGCCATCGTCCCTGCAACCGGGGAAATGCGGGAAGCGGTTCTTTCCGAAGACCCCGAGCAGCTCCTCGCGTGGATCGTGGAGCAGGATTTCCCCAAGCCCGTCGGCTGCGTCTACGAATCCGGCCCGACCGGCTTCGGCCTCGCTCGCTCGTTGGTCGCGGGGGGCGTCGCATGCACGGTGGCGGCCACTTCGAAGCTCTCCTACCGCGTCGATCGCCAGAAGAACGACAGGGTCGACGCGAAGTGGCTGGCGCAGCAGATGATCGCCGGCGGCGTGCGCGAGGTGCGCGTCCCGACGCCGGAGGAGGAGTCGCTCTGCCACCTGTCGCGCCTTCGCGGCGAGGTGGCGGCCGACCTGCGCAAGGCCAAGCAGCGCGTCTCGTCGTTCCTCCTGCTCACGGGCACGGAATACACCCTGACGAAGAAGAAATGGTCCAAGACGTTCCGCAAGTGGGCCGCGTCCTGCGAGTTCGACCAGCCGGCCGACACGTTCGCCTTCCGCTGCAAGATGAGCGCGGTGCTCCGCCTCGAGGAGCGGCTGGCGGAGGTGGAAGCCGAAATCCTGCGCATCGTCGCCTCGTCGCCGAAGCTTTCCGAGCGCATGTCGCGCCTCACGTGCATCCACGGCGTCGGCAAGGTGTCGGCGTTCTCTCTGGTCTGCGAGGTCCACGACTTCGATCGCTTCAACAACGGCGCGTCGTTCGCAAGCTACCTCGGCCTCGTTCCCTCCGAGAATTCCAGCGGCAAGAAGGTGTCGCGCGGAGCCATCGCCAAGCAGGGGAACTCCCACCTGCGCCGCATCCTCGTCGAGGCCGCGTCGTGCTACTCCAAGCCGTTCAAGGCGGTGCGAAGCGAGGATGCCGCGGTTCCCGAGGCCGTGCGCGCGAAGGCTGAGAAGTGCGCCGCCCGCCTGAGAAAGAGGAGGGCGGCATTGAAGAAGCGCGGCGTCTCGGCCAACAAGGCCAAGGTCGCCGTCGCCCGCGAGCTCGCAGAATGGATCTACCACATCGCGGTGATGCCCGCATAGAGGGTGTCCCCGGCGGGCTTCGCGCCCGCCTCGACATAGACCCGAGCATCTCGAGCTGCCGCCGATGGCGCCGGGACGACCCGCGATTTGGCTATGCACAGCCCGCGAGGGCCGCGTGCGATTCTAGAATCTCCTGATCGAATGAGCGGAAACCGTCCAGCCGAAGGCATCCTAATGCGGCAACCAGGCCCCTGCCGGGGTGGCGACACGCGGATATGAGACTGATCACTGTGCTTGACGTTGGAAACACGTCTGGTGGCAGCGAGGGATGCGAGGGATGCGGCCCAACCCGCCATTGCAAGGGCGGGTTGGGCCACTATTTTCTACTTGACGGTTCATCGGTCATATGAGCCATATGGCCTGAAGCCTTCGCGTAATACCAGACACCGCCATCGTAAAGCCAACCCGTAGCCATGGCGCCCTGGAAGTCGCCGCCCTGCGCCAAGTAATAGCGCGAACCCGAAAGCTCTATCCAACCCGTAGCCATTTTGCAGCCCGCCGAGGAATCGAACCAGTACCAGTGGCCGTTGATGTATTCCCAGCCCGAGATGAGCGCTCCATTGCGCACGAAATACCAGTCGGAGCCAACAGCGTTCCACCCCTCGCTATACGAGGGCTGTTCGCCTTGCTCGCCAGAACCGTCCTGAGTCGCTTCATTTGCCGCCAGCTCGCCGGCAGGTTCGGCTTGCGACACACCGACTGGCTCCTGCGAAGGCGTGGCAGCAGAAGTAGCCGAAGGAGCCCCTCCCTCGAACCAATCGGCAGAATTCGCGGAATCAGCTGTTTTCTGCTCAAGCGCATCGGCGACCTGGTCACCACACGCGTCGACGTCGAGCGCGAACGCCGCGCTTGGCACGGCGACGGCAAACGCCGCCGCAGCGAAAAGCGAAATGATTTGGGATTTCTTCATCGTAAAGCTCGTTTCGGAATAGGCATCAGCTTGGGCGATTATACCAAGAGAGGCACCAAGTCGCCTTGATGCCTCTTCTGTTCACGGCCATGTTTGCCGCGACTGGATACTGTTCGCCGAGTTCGGAAGAACTAATCTTCCTGCTCCACGTAAATGCCCTCTTGCTTGAACACCGTAGCGAAGGTCTTGAAAAAGATCTTCACGTCAAGCAAGAACGACAAATGGTCGACATAATACACGTCGAGGGCAAGCCTATCGTGCCACGGCAGCGAATTGCGACCGTACGCCTGAGCGTAGCCCGTAATGCCCGGCGTCACTTCGAGCTTGCGACCTTCATCGCCTTGGTACAAGGCCATTTCAGAATCCAAATCGGGACGCGGGCCAATAATGCTCATGTCGCCCTTCAGCACATTCAGGAACTGAGGGAACTCATCGAGCGACGTCTTGCGCATAAACGCGCCGATCTTCGTCATGCGCGGGTCATCGGCACCGTTGTAGGTGCTGCCGTCTTCCATCTTCAAATCGGGCGCGTTCACGTACATGGAACGAAACTTGTACATAACGAACGGCTTGCCATTCTTTCCGACGCGAGGCGCGTTGTAGAAAACGGGGCCCTTGTCTTCCAGATAAATCATCGGCGCGAACACGATGAACACGATAAGCACGAACGGAAGCGCAATAAGGCCAAGCACGATATCGAGCACGCGCTTAAAGAAGTGCTTATACACCCGCAGCCTCGCATTCGGCATACGCTTCGCCGAAGCAGGCGATAACGTAGTCGACCATCTCGTCGGTCATCTTGGTGTTCAGCGGCAGCGAAACCTCATTCTCGAACTGCGCGAGCGCATTCGGGTAATTGGCGATATCGAAGCCAAGATTCTTATATGCAGTGAGCATCGGAAGGGGCTTGTAATGCACGTTGCACGCCACTTCTCGTTCAGCCATTTTTTCAATGAACAGGTCACGGAACGCACGAGACTTGCCCACAAGGCGCGCCAGGCACAAGTGGCCCGACGAAGTGATGTCCTCGTCGAAGTGATGCAGGAATTGCACCTTCTCGCCGGCAAGCGCATCGGAGTAATGCACGAGCATTTCGTGGCGACGAGCAAGCAGCTCCTTGTAGCGAGACTGCTGGCCCAGGCCAATAGCCGCCAGCACATCGGTCATGTTGCACTTGAAATACGGCGCCACCACGTCGTATTCCCACGAGCCGAGCTTCATCTTCGACAGGGCGTCTTTGCTCTGGCCGTGCAGCGAGAACAGCTGCAGCTGCTTGTACACAGCTTCGTCGTCGATGCCTTCGCGAGAACGCCACGTGAGCGCGCCGCCCTCGGCCGTGGTGAAGTTCTTCACGGCATGGAACGAGAACGAAGAGAAGTCGGCCACAGAGCCAACCGGCGTACCCTTGTACGACGCGCCGTAGGCATGGGCAGCATCGGTAATCACGATGCAACGGTCGAACGCCTGCTGCAGGCCCTCTGCGGGATGATATAGGTCGCGCTTGGCCTCCACAGCCGCAAAAATGCGGTCGTAATCGCACGGAACGCCACCAAGGTCGACGGGGATAATAGCCTTCGTGCGCTCGGTGATTGCGGCCTCCATGGCGTCGTAGTCCATTTGGTAGCTGCCGGGAGCGACATCGACCATAACGGGCGTTGCGCCAACGTGGCATACGGGGCTCACCGTTGCGGTGTAGGTGTACGCGGGCACGATGACTTCGTCGCCCTCACCGATGCCAAGCAGGCGCAGGCACATCTCGAGCGCCGCAGTGGCGGAATTCAGGCAGCACGCTTTGTTGGTGCCGCAAAGCTGGGCAACCTCACGCTCGAGCTCTTTCGTTTTGGGGCCGGTGGTGATCCAGCCCGATTTCAAAGCCTCGACAACCTGGTCGATTTCAGCCTGAGTAATATCGGGTGGAGAAAACTCAACACGCATGGTATGCAACCTTTCTTCGGAAGCCATTCGAGCGACGGCTTCACCAATTCACGCGCACTACTATAAACCGAGCAGCCGCCCCATTACAAATAAGCGGAAGACTTAACGGGAATTCCAAATAGCAAAAACGGCACGGAAAACGCTGCTCCCATGCCGTTTCTTTCGATATAAACCCCTAGGGGACGTATTGTCTAAGCGAACGGTCGCTGCACGCCATATACATGAGGATGGATGCCATTCACCGTCGACATAACCGTAACAGACGGCGGCCACGCCTCAATAACCCTGTCATCGCCCAGGTAGATGGCAACGTGGATGATGGTACCGTACCCATTGTCATAATAGATAAGGTCGCCGCGCTGGCGGTCGGAATACGAGACGCGCTGAATGGGGAGGTTCCACATATTGCGGGATTCGTATTCGTACGCCGGATTGGAATGGCGCTCGGGGCTCACCGGCCACGGGTCGAAACCTGCCGCATACAGTCCCTGCATCGCAAGGCCGCTGCAGTCGACATAGCCACCAGGGGCCTGGCTATAGCATGCTTTATACGTATCGCCGTAGTACTCATACGCGGTAGAAATCATCGCCTCGATGCGCTCTTCGCGCGTGTTGTTTTCATCGGCCAAAAGCGGGCTCACATACCACCCGCGCGAGCGCATGTCGGAAAGGCGGTTGTTCTCGCCCACCAAATAGCTCGGAGAGGTGGAATCGGACGTCATAAGGCCATTGGAACCGAAATAGTAATAGTGGCCCGAGTTGTGCCACCAGCCCGTCTGCATGGCTCCCGACGACTTGAGGTAATACCATTGGTCGTCGCCTTCGGTGCCAAGGTTGATCCATTCGCTCGAAACCATGCCGCCCCAACTGCGGAAGTAGTACCACGAGCTGCCGATTTTCTCCCAACCGTTGCTCGACATAAGGCCGGAATTCGCAAAATGGTACCAAGCGCCGCCGATCTGCGCCCAGCCAGTTTCCATGGCGCCCGAGTCGCGCAACCAATACCAATCGCTGCCAAGCTGCAGCCAGCCGGTAGCCATACCGCCCCATTCATGGAAGTAGTACCACGTACCGCCGATGCGATACCAGTCGCCGGCGGCCATAACACCCGAGCCATCGAAGTAGTACCAAGTCCCCGAAATAAACTGCCAACCCGTTTGCATCACGCCGGAGTCGGAAAGGTAATACCAATCGCTGCCAAGCTGCAGCCATCCAGTAGCCATGACATGGGTCATGGGATCGAAATAGTACCAATCGCCGCCATCTTCAAGCCATGCCGAATCGGCGTAGCCAGAGCTGCTAAAGTGATACCAGTCGCCATCGACGAGCTCCCAACCGACGGCCATACGCCCAGAAGCAGAGGGCTTGAGCCAATACAGCTGGCCGCTGAAATCGATCATGCCCTCGTACATCGCGTACGTGCCCTCTTGGAAGTAATACCAGCCGCCGTTATACGAGTACCAGCCACTCACAAGCACGCCCAAGCCATTCGAGCAGTACCAGGAACCGTCATCGAATTCCCATCCATACGTGAGCGCGCCCGATTGCGCAAAGTGGTAACCCATGCCGTCGATTTCAACAACGCCCACAGCCATAACGCCGGTCTCGGGATTGAGCCAATACCACGCACCCCCGTATTTGAGCCAGCCCGCATACAAATTGCTCTGCGCGTCGTAATACAGCCAATTGCCCGATTCATCCTGGACCCAGCCATACTTGGCTTCATCAGCCACAGCCAGGGCGTCGCTTTCATCGGCAGCCTGGTCGGCATATGAAACCTGAGGAATCGCGAACAGCGTGAAGGCCATTGCGATTGCAAATAATCCTACGCTTCCAACAAGCGCATTTTTCATTTTGGCAGTCATGGCAAAACCTCCCCTTTCAGTTGGAACCATCATAAACGAACCTCGCCGGGGTTACGTCGAAAAGACCGTTTGCGACCTTATTGCAGTTCTGGGAATAGCCCTCGCCCCTGCAATAATGTATTGTGAAATTACGCGTCCACCTCAACTCGCACTATACGGGTTCCGCACGGGAAAGGCTGTCCCATGATCACGATTCGCATCACAAAGAAACGTCTCCGTCGCTCCCTTCTGCCATCCCTCGCTGCGCTTTCGCTGCTTTCCGCCCTCGCGGTATTTGCGCCCTGCGCCTTCGCGCTCGAGACGAACGCAGCCGACGCCGAGGCAACCGACGCATGGATAACCAACGGCGCCGAGTCCAATCAGGGGTCGTCGCGTCAAGCAAGCCCCTTAGAATCGACCACCGAAGCGACCGCGTCCGAAAACGGCAACCTCGGCGCCGCTGAGGCCAAAGGCGCCGCACCAGAGCAGAAACCTGTTAAACGCTACGAGCATTTAACAGGTTCCGAAGCAACTGGGGAAGAGACCCTCCAACCCGATCTGTGGACCTTCGAATTCATCGACGGCACCATGACCGCCCTCAACAACGGGAAACCATCCGCTTACGACGGGTGGGCGCAAGCATCTGACGGCTCATGGTATTGGTTCTCAAACAAGGCCGAAGCGACAACGAGCCAATGGATTTCCTATAGCGGGCATTGGTACTGGCTCGACGAGACGGGCAAAAATCTCACGGGAACGTTTTCTACCCCACACGATGGCAAGATGTGGCATGCAACCTCATCGGGAAGCCTCGTTCAAGGCGTCGATTGGGTAATTTCGGAAGGGTCCTGGTATTTCCTCGCAAGCGATGGCAGCCTTAGGACCGAATGGGTGGAAGCTGGCTCCTGGTACTGGCTGGATCCAAATACGGGCACCATGCAAACGGGCTGGCTCAATCTCGATAACGCGTGGTACCACCTCGGCGATCAAGGCGCCATGCAGACAGGCTGGGAATACATCGACGGAAACTGGTATTTGTTCAAGAGCTCTGGCGCAATGGAACGCGACTGGAACTTCTACAAAGGATCGTGGTATTGGTGCGATTCAGACGGCGCCATGCGAACCTGGTGGACAAACATTCATGGCTCGTGGTATTTCTTCGACAACAACGGCGCCATGCAGTGCGGGTGGCTCCAGCTTGTCAGCACCTGGTATAAGCTGAGCGAAGACGGCGTCATGCAGACAGGCTGGCAATACGACCGCGGTTCATGGTACTGGCTCGACCCCACGAACGGAGACATGCGCACCGGATGGCTCCAGGTCGATGACGACTGGTTCTACCTGCGCAGCAATGGAAAAATGGCGACTGGGTGGCTCCCAATCGACAACAAGCTGTACTACTTCAACGCAAGTGGCGTATGGACCGAAAACGGCGACCCAATGACGCAAAAGGCGCAATGGTACTCGAGCGCCACCAATTGGCTCATAATGGTTGACGTAACCAACAATTACATGGGCATCTATTACGGATCCTACGGCAATTGGGAGCCCCAATGGTTCTGGGCCGTATCGACGGGCGCGCCCGAAACCCCAACTGTAATCGGCGAATTCACCATTGGCAGCAAGGGGTACTCCTTCGGTGATGGCTTCACGTGCTACTACTATTCGCAAATCTACGGCGATTACCTTATCCATTCCGAACCGTACTATTCTGGCACGTTCGATTTGATGGATGACCGCCTTGGTGTGCACATCACCCACGGATGCGTGCGCTTGAGCATGGGGAACTCAAAATGGGTGTATGACAACATCCCCTACAGAACGAAAGTTGTCACCTACTGGTAGAGCTGCCAAGCGACAAAAATAGCGAGGGGCGCCGATCTAGATGTCGGCGCCCCTCGCTTATATGCACGTGTTTTTGGACTATTTGGCAAAACGTTTAAGAATCGGCAGTTTCGCAAAGATGCGCATCATCATCGACTTGAGCTCGGCAAATTCTTGCGTTTTGCGAAAAACCGCCCAAAAGCCCAGAACCGGCACGGCAACGCTCACCACAAGCTTGACCAGAATTCCCGCCATGCCAAACGAATCGGGCACGGCGGCACAGCCGAACCACGCCACGAGCGCAAGAATTGCCGTGAAGCCGACATACAGGTAGAACCTCGCGAAATACGGCTTCGATGATTTCTTGAAACCGTGCTTGAACAGCATGTAGCCCTCGTAAATCGACGAGACGCATGTCGTGCTGATGATTCCAGCGAAAACAACGCCCGCGACTTCGAACTTCAGAACGAGCAGAAGCGACAACGAAAGCATGACGACCGTCTCGACAACCGCCTTCCATCGCGTATACCAATACAGGCCATACGCGCTCGTAAACGAGAGTGCGGCGCAGCGCATCTCCTTCAAATAGAACAAAAGCACGATCAGCACCACGACGATTTCGGGGAAAGCGTAATCGGGACCGAGCCAAATTTGCGTGATCACGGGATTGAAAAGACACAGCATGGGAATCGAAATGAACGCTGCGATAAAAGCATTCACGAAGAAGCATGTCTTGAACACCTGATACTGGCGCTCGCCCGATTCGGTGACACCCAAGTTTCCAAGCGGCGCGACGACGGCATCGAAAATCTGGTCGACAACACGCGTCATGGAATTCACCACGAGCATGTAGTTTCCGTACAGCGCGATAGCCTGAATACCCACGAAGGAACTCAGGATAAGGCTGCTTGCGGGGGTATTCGCGACGCCGGCAACACGATGCAGCACCATGGCGAACGTGTTCTTCTTGATTTGGTCGATCGTTTCGGGGTCGACCTTCGGCTTGCCCTCCCCCTTCAAAATATAGGGGTACATGCGATTCGCGATAATCGAAATCGAGATATTCTGCAGAAGCGTTGAGCCGACCATGCAGCACAAAAAGAGGAAATAGTTGTGCGTCACGAAGAGCACCGTGATTTGAGCGATGCACATAACGATCTGGAACGCATACTGGTTCAACGACACGATATATTTCTTCTGGTCGGCGGCGATGAGACAGCCCTTGTACGAGAAGAAATACGATATGCCCGTATTGGCCACGAACATGAAGAAATACAGCTTCAAATACGGGATGTCGGGCGTGTCTTTAATGAGCACGTCAATATACGGGGTAAGAGCCAAGCCCGCCGCGATAATGACCAAGCCAATAACCACGTACACGTTTCTGAACAAGCGCATGATGGCACGAACCTGCTCGTGGTTTTCTTCGGCCAAAGGCCTATAGAGCGCGAAGATAATCGCGCTCGCCACACCCAAGTCGGCCAGCGAAAGAATGGTAAGGACGTTTGAGAACAAGTTCTCCAAGCCCATATACTCAAGGCTGAGCTGACGCGCGAAAATGCCGCGCGTAACGAATGCAAGAACAATCGAGAATGCTTGGCCGCACAGCGCGACCAACACGTTTCGCGCCGAATTCTCGAGGCGTGAAGCCATCTATTTGCCCCTCTCGGTGAGCTGCTTTATTGCGCTTTTCCAATCTTCGTATACGCAGTCTTCCGAGAATTTCTGCACGGTTTCCTGCGATGCTTCCGAAAAACGGGCACGCAAGGAATCGTCATCCATAAGCGCAGCGAGCTTTTCGGCAAAAACATCGCAATCGTAGCACGGAACCAAGAAGCCGTCGTGGCCATCGACAATAATCTCACTTGGGCCGGTTTCCACATCGAAGCTCACAAGGGGAACCGAGAAGGCCTTCGCTTCAAGAAGCACCATGGGCAAGCCCTCGCGAAGCGACGTAAGGGCGAAGATGCCGTAATCTCGGTACCGCTCAATGAGGTTTGGCACCGAACCGCAGAAACGCAACTGGTCACCCATGCCGCGGGCACGTGCCTCGGCCTGGCATTCCTCGGGCGTCCTTCCATCGATAAGGCCATCGCCGAACACGTCCCAACTCCAATCGGGGCGCGACGGCAACACTTTTTCGGCAATCTCGAACAGGAAATCGAGACCCTTTTCAGGATCGAGCCTTCCCGCCCACATAATGCGCTTCGAATTCTTGTTATAGCCAGAAGCCGAAGCCAGCTGCCAATTGGGAATCCAATTGGGAATGACGCGGAGCTTTCGGGCAGGCGTGTGGAATTTCGCACGATACGCCTGCTCGCTTCGCTGGGTAAGCACCGCGGTCATGTCGGACAAAACCGAGGCAAGAAAGCGGATAAAGCGAATGGGCTTGTTGTTCCATTCGTTCATAAGTGCGCCATGGTCGCAAAACACGAATTTGCAGCTTTTGCAGGCGGGCATGGTAGCCAAAGTATAGGCGCCTTGATAATTGCCGATCAGAAAAAGAACCTCGATGTGGTTTTGCTCGATATAGTCGATCAGGGGCTTCTTGAGCTCTTTGTTCGCCTCGCGAATACGGGGTTCTTTCGGCAGAATGTTCAATCGGTGAACACGGCCATCGTAGGCAAACGCCGGCTCGCCATCGCCCGAATGGTACGCGCCGATTACATGCACTTCATAATCTTCGACCATGCGATTCGCCACATTGGCCACAACGCGGCCCGTTCCGCCAGGACTCGAAAGCGTCGAAACGAGAAAGCCGATATGTTGCATTATTGTCCACCCTTCAAAACGAGCTGCCGGTACGCGCCGACATTCACTCGCAAAACGGCGGCCCCAACTTTTCGCGTTGCACGGAAAAACGGGTCATGAAGAACCCTTTTCGTATGGGCGCGAAGATATGCGAGTGTCGCATCATATTCAGGAATCGATCGATAACCCGGAGAAGCAATCATTCGGTCAAACGCCGCGTAGTAGGCCCACAGCAAACGGAATTCCGCTTGCGGTTCGATTTCGGGATAATCGGCCGAAACGCGCTCGAATATTTCTTCGTAAATGCGAACAACATCGTAAGCGCTCGCGTCATACGCCTTCATCGTAGCGCTCCCAGAGCACTTCGAGTAGTAGTACATGCGCCTCGTGGTCACAAAAACATTATCGCATTTCGGAAAAAGCTGAGATGCAAGCAGCGCATCCTCGTAAAGAACGCCCTCGCGGAAACGCGTATCTCCAAGAAGCTCACGCGAAATAAGCTTGTCGCACATGCTCCCCGAGATGTCGGTTCCTAAAAGTGCAAAGCCAAGGGCCTCGATGCCCGTGCATGAAAACGTCTTGAAGGAGCCTTCTGCATCTTTCAAAACAGCATCGAGGCTCTCTTCTTCCCGCACGCGCACGTTCTTACATGTCGCAATACCAGCGCCAACCGATTGCGCGCCATTGAAGAGGATCGAAAGCATCTTGGGATGGATAAAATCGTCAGCGTCGACGAACAAGAGGTATTCACCCTCGGCCTTATCAATACCAAAATTGCGCGCGGAGGACACGCCGCCGTTTTTCTTATGGAAAACCCGAATGCGATTATCGGCAGAAGCCAGCTCTTCGCAAAGCTGGGCGGAACCATCGGTCGAACCGTCGTCAACAAGGATAATCTCGAGGTCAAGCATTGTTTGTGATTGGATAGACTGCACGCAACGGGGCACATGCCGCCCAGCGTTGTACACAGGAACAATCACACTCACTGCTGGCATATATTTCACTCCTATCTTAAGCCGCGCAACGCGGTAATGATAGTATGGTGAGTTGACTGAAAAAACCTTTTTTCATAAGCCTGAAAGGAGTTTCAGGGTGGCTCAGGAACAGGCCTCCGAATTGGAGCTCGAAGATTTGAAGCGCATCGAATTCGAGATGCTTTGCGCCTTTGACGATTTCGCCAAACAACACGGCCTTTGCTATTGGCTCATATACGGCACCTTGCTCGGCGCTGCCCGTCATAAGGGCTTCATCCCCTGGGACGACGACGTCGACATCGCGATGCCGAAAAACGACTATTACCGGCTCGTTGAACTCGTCAACAACGGCGAGCGTATTTGCGACCATATCGACCTCGATGCCTGCGGCGTTCAAAATTGCATACCCTACCGACCCTTCGCAAAGCTTTTCGACCGAAGGACTTCAGTTGTCCAGAATGAGCTCGTGCCCATGAAAGGCGTGAACGAGGCCGTATGGATCGACATCTTCCCCTTCGTTGGCACCGAAGTGAGCTCTAAGCAGGACGGGGAGCAGTATATTCGATCGTTCGACCTCAACCAGGCCTTGCTCCGTCGATCTAGCTGGCATTTTACAAAAGGCGACAATTTCGTTGGCACGCTGCGCCGCCTTGCGGCATGGCTTCCCGCGAAAATTGGCGGATACAAGCGCTGGGCCACCGCATGCGACGACGTTCAAAAAAGCGCGCCCGACATGTTCGAAAAGCAGCATTGCCTAAGCCTGGCTGAATCGAGCTACATCTACCCCACGAAGTTCTTCGAAGGCGACTGCGCTCTACTCGAATTCGAAGGCAGGCAATTCCCTTGCCTTCCGCATTACGAGGATTTCCTTGCCTTCCGCTATGGCAACTGGAAGGAATTTCCGCCCGAAAGCGAGCGTACGAGCACCCACAATATGACTGCCCGCTGGGCGAAAGAGCAATAGGACACCACCATGAGCGAAGAGACCCTCGATAACTCGAAAGAAGCCACGCACCGCATTCTGCAAGCATTCGACGCCTTTGCGAAAGCGCACGGCCTTACCTACTGGATCGATTATGGCACGTTGCTTGGCGCCGCGCGCCATAAGGGCTTTATTCCCTGGGATGACGACATCGACCTCGTCATGCCCATCGAGGAATACCAGAAGCTTATCGCGATTTTCAAGGAAAACCCCAATGCCCTGCCCGCGCCTTATCGCGCGGCAGCACCGGGGCTTAACGGCTGCGAAAAGTTCCACTGCCCCTTTATGAAGATCTACGATACGTCGTTCAAAATCAAGCAGAGCATCCTTACGGCTGACATCGGCTTTCAAGAGGGCATTTGGATCGACATCTTCCCTCTGATGGGCTTTGATTCGCTCGAAGAAGCGCGCCCCGTGGGAGATAAGCTGTACTCGCTCTATGCCAAAACGCGACTCGCCACGTTCGCCTTCAAAAAAGGCAACTCCCTTTTGGGCACGCTTGGTCGCTTCGCGTTCTACATCCCCGCAAAAATCAGAGGCGCGAAGCCCTATATCGATGCATATGTAAAAGAGGAGGCCAGGCATTCGTTCGCGGGCAAAAAACTCGCGATGCAAGGCACCGAGCCCTCAAAGCTGTTCCCTATAAAGTACTTCGCGGAAACCATCGAGCTTGAATTTGAAGGGAAGCGCTACCCCGCGCCCGCTGAATACGACAAGCTGCTCACGATCAGCTATGGAGACTGGCACCAGCTTCCACCCGAAAGCGAGCGCAACGGCCACGGCATTATTGTGGAATCGGAGCAATAAAGCCAGGCCATGCTTAACCTCAACCTTGAGCCGCCTTTCGACGGCACAAAAAAGGGGCACCGTTTGAAACGGTGCCCCTTTTGCTTAGCGGTAACTATTTTTTCGAAATGAACACGACGCCAAGCACCGGAGTGCCCGAGATCTTCATCTGCTTAAGAGCGTTTTCGAGCTGCTTGCCGCTCGCAGCACCCTCTTTCACCGAAAGCAGAATCGCGTCAGATTCGGCAATCGTCGAGACGCCCTTAGTATCTTTCGACAAATCAAATGCCCCCGAAACCTGCACGCCTTCGAGCATCGCCGCAACATTGCCAGCGCCGTCAGCCTCCGTCGCACCGACAACCGCAAGCGACGACAGCCCGCTGCGCTTCATAAGAACGCGCACATCTTCGGCGAGCATCGGGCTTTTCTCGGTCGCACCAAGCGAAGCGATCACGGGAATGTCGAGCAGGCGCTCGGCGTCGTTCGCGGAGCGAACGCGGCGCGACATGATGTCATACACGGCAAAACCGAAAATCGAAACGCACAAACCAACGAATACGTAAATCACGAGCGATTTCATGCTGATGCGCGAAGCAACCGACTCGGCAGAATCCTTGACTTCAAGGTCGCCCGTTCCCCATTCATTGGCGGTCGAGCTGTCGGTCGCCTTAAGAGCAGCGGAGTCGAACACCTCGACCTGGCTCAGGGGAACCGTTTCTTTCGCAACATCGCACACCTTGTTCGCAACTTCGTCGGCGACCTTCACGGCAAGGTCAGGATCTTCCGCCGTAACGTCGATGAAGCAGAAACGAGTCGTCCAGCTGGTTTTCGTGGAGGTGTCTTTCCAGTCGGGCGTGGTAATGGTGATATCTTCGCCATATTCCTCGCGAATCTGAGCAGCAACTTCCTTGCTCACGATGATACGGCGCACGTCGTTCATCATCGTGTTCTCATTGAATTCGTAATTGTAATCGCCGCCCTGACGAGCATTCTCGTCATAGCCATAGCCGGTGACATACAGGCTCGCCTCGGCGGTATACGTCGCAGCGGTCTCGACCTTGCCAGATTTGACAAACGACGAGCCCGCGCCGGCGACAAGAGCGAGCGCGATAATCAGCACAATGGCGACCCAGTGCCGCTTCACGCTTTCGCAAATCGTGGTGAAATTAAACATCGGTCCTCCCTTTTTCCTGGGCCAAGTCAATACATGCAATGCCATACGCATTTGTTTTCGTATTCGCCGCTTTGTCTGAAAGCGGTTTGCATACGGGCAAGGCGCGCGGAAGCGCTACGCGGTGCCGGGCAGCAGGTGGCGGAGACTGTTCGGCAGCCACGACGCTTTGCCGCGTTCCAGCTCGCGAGACAAGCGCAAGCACCGCCGCGAAAGCCATGACCAGCACGAGCGCGGCCAAAAACCTCGTCGTCCAAATGAACGAAATCCACTCACTCGCAGAACCGCGCGGCATATGGAACACATTCATGGCGGAAATCAAGCCAACCATGCCCCAGAACCACCTTTTGCCAATCGACCGCGACAAAAGATAGAACGCGCACGCCATCATAAAGCTGCCAACGGCGATGCCTCCCCAACCGAAGTCGGCGAACCACTCCAAGATATAGGAAGAGCCGTAGCCTTCTCCGCCCAGGTAGTTGTAGTGGGCAAAGTACGACATCGTATGCGAATAAGAATTGCCCTCGAGGGCGAGCTTCGCGCTGTTCGTCGATCCCAACGCCTCGCAACCCAAAAAGGTTTGTCCGATGAAGCCCTCCGTGATGTTTGAAATAAAAGGACCCATGGTGAAGAACTTGAAACCAAGGTTTTGAATCTGGTCGTTCACGTTATACGCTCGACCAAGCACTGTAAACGTGACGCCCTGTTTGAACAGCGCATCTTCGAGCATTTCGACAAAACCGAGGTTCGTCACCTGGCCTGAGCGCAGATAATTCTGCAAGCCCATTGCAAAAATGCCCAACGGCGCCAAAATGGCCACGCCAACCATCATGCGCTTCGTAATCCAACGCTCTTCCTTGTCGGTAATCGAACGGAAAACGAAATAGAGCGCCGCAAACAGCACATCAACGACGAAATCACCGCGCGAGCCAATGAGCAAAATCGGCACCGAAGTCGCAATGAACATCAAAAAGCAAATCGCCGTGGGGCGCTTTCGGGGCATCGTCGCCAAATACGCGCATAGAACATATGGCGTCATCGCCTTAAACAGGTCGACTATCCACGGAATATGCTCGCTGGAATCAATAAGGTAGTATTCCTCGTACGACACGCCGCCCATGTACGACAGACGAATAGAGCCGTCATACATCGCGCCCGCAAAGCACACTATGAAAAGCAAGAAGGCAGCTCGGCGAATATAGAGCATCTTCTCGCTATGCCCTATGCGCAAGGCATAATCGGCCACGACGTTGTTAACGGGCTTTGCCGCTTCCACCACGCGTGGCACCATGCGCGCCTTCCGCTCCCTCACGCATTCATTGTGACGAGCGATAGCCGAGCATAACGTCGACCCCAGAAGCAAGAAAAGCATCGAAACGTAAATGGACGAAAGCGCGAACATCGTCGTTTCGACCGTCCACAAGAACCAATCCCTGTTTGGGTCAAGCTCGCCAAAAATAGGACGCGTCAGAAGGAACAAGAAAATACCCGCATGCAGAAACAGGAAAAGCAAACGATTTTTCACGTCGAGGCAGCCATGCAGCAGATTGCCCGCAAAAAGCGCGAGCACCGCAGCAAGGGTGATGACCATATCGTTCGTCAATACCCCCGTCGCAAATAAAGCGCCCGAAAGCACCGAGATGGTTATTTGCAAAGACAGCACGACGCCTCGGGCAGAGCCCGCACGGTGCTTCACCTTCGGCATCCAGGCCATTACAGGCCCCACTTGAATACCGTTTTGAACGGGTTTTGCAAGTCGGTCGCAAATACCCGCTTGATGTCTTTTATGTCGTTCACTTCCCCATCGAAATGGACGATTTGGCCAAGCCTGCGCTGGATATCTTTATCGCGCATCACGTCGATCGCGGCGAGGAAATCGTCGCGACCCGAACGGGAGCACCCAACGAGCGTCATGCCCTTTTCGAGCACATTGCGCGTGAACACCGGCACAGGGTGCTCGCTCACGCCCATAAGCATAAGCGTGCCCTGCGGCTGAATATGCTCGATAACGAAATCGATCGCGGACGTCGAACCCTCGCCGCCAGCGCACTCGAATGCATGGTCAAACGTAAGATCGGCGGGCGCCTCATACGACAGATAGCGCTCCGCGACGAAGGAAAACATCGAAAGCTTTTCCGGATCGTGGCCGACGACGACAATCTCGCATTCGGGGTATTGGCACGAGAGTGTGCATGCCAACGCGTAAGCCAAAGAGCCATCGCCAATAATGGCAATTCGGTCGCGCTTCGCGTGGGCGGCGATATCGAAGCGATGAATGCCATGCATGGTCACGCTCACGAACTCGGTTATGGCGGCAACATGAGGCTCGACCCCGGCGCACGAAACAACGCGGTCGGCAGGCAGCGCGACGAATTCGCGCATAAAGCCGTCGTGGCCGCTCGAGCGAAACGCCGACCCCGAAGCGTAGTTCTCATACACTCCATCGGGACCATGGCCTGGAATATTCGGAATCATTACGACGGGATCGCCCACATTGAACGTATGAGTGTCGTCTGCAAGCACCTCGCCCATGCACTCATGAATAAGCGCCATGGGAAGCTTCTTGCGCATAACCTCGGGGTCGCGCTTGCCCTGGAAATAACGCTGATCGGCGTGGCAAACCGCCATATAACGAGGTCGAACGATCACCTTGTTGGCGATATCGACGTCCTCAAACTTTATCGCGACCGTTCTTGGCGCGATAAGCTGGTACACGTTGTCGATCATTATTCGTCAACCCCACACTCAATCATTGCCTGGGCAGTTTTATAGTCCATGATGGTCGTAAGCTTGATATTCGTCACATCGCCCAGAACCAAATGAACGGGCTTGCCCTTCAGCACAAGAATCTTGCAAGCATCGGTAAGCTCGGCGCGCTCGGCATCGGTGAGGCTTGCATACAAATCTTTGAGCGTCTTCACCTTAAAGCTCTGAGGCGTTTGGCCCTGATACATATTCGAGCGAAGCGGAATAGAAGAGATGCACTCGCCGTCGAGCGATTCGACAATGGTGTCGGTAGCAGGAATAACCGTGTCGCATGCGCCGAATTTTTGCGCAGCCTCGATATTCGCCTTGATGGTCGACACTTTTACGAAAGGACGCACGGAGTCGTGCGTAACGATGACGTGTTCATCCGATTCGCCATAACGCTCTTCGATGGCCTTGATGATCTCGAGAATCGTGCCGTTGCGATCGGCGCCACCCTGCACGACATGCACCGGGGTTTCGCCGAATCCGTACTGGGCAACAGCATCTTTCGTGTACTCGACCCAATCGCCGTGCGTGCCAATGAAGACAGCGTCGAATTCGCTGCACAGCAAGAATTTCTCAAGCGTATGAATGAAAACGGGCTTCTCGTTAAGAGGAAGGTACTGTTTCGGCATGCTCTCGATATTCATTCGAGAACCAACGCCGCCAGCAAGAATAGCTCCGAAAATCATTGATTGCTCCTTATTGATCCAACACGGGAGATTTTATTTCATAACGCGCAAGGCGCATCGATACAGCGGCAAACTCAACATAAGCACCTTCGACAGCACAAAACGAGCTTTCGTCATTTGCTTATTATTCTTCACCGATTCAAAGTGCGTTCGAATATAAGACACGAGCTCCTTTTCCTCGGGAGTGCCATTCATTTCGCGAGAAGCTATCATTCGGTCAAGAACGACGCATCGCGCCCAATAGAGGCGAAAGTCCAGGTCTTCTTTGAGCTCAGGATACGTTTCGCACGCCAATGACGCGGTGTGTTCCCACGCGTCAATAATATCATGCGCCTTCGGCGTGTAAGGTTGCGTGGTAATGCTCCCCGCACGATGGCGATAATGATAAAGCTGGGCGTTTGACACCGAAATAGACGAGACAGAACCGAATATCTCGACAATCGTCGCGGCATCCTCGTACGTCTTGCCAACCGGAAAAAGAAAACCGTTGTCGAAAAGCTCTTTTTTATACAGGCGCGTCGGAACCCAAATGCGCGGCAAGCCCGACGTGATTGACGCCCTTAGGGCTTCGACGGGAGTCACAACCTCAACCGAGCGATGCGATGCGTCTATATGGTCGGGAAGCTCGCAGCCATCCTCGACATCGACCACGTCGCACGTTGCGATATCGGCGCCCGTGGCTTCGATATCGCTCAACAACGACTCGCAAAAATCCAGGTCAACAGAATCGTCGCTATCGACGAACGCGACGTATGGCGCGCGAGCGGCCAAGGCGCCGCAGTTTCTCGCGTCGCTCAATCCGCCATTCTCTTTATGAATCACTCGAATTCGAGAATCTATATCGGCCCATCCGTCGCAGGTCAAAGAAGACCCGTCAGTCGAACCGTCGTCGACAAGCACCACTTCAATCTCGCTGACAGTTTGTGCGAGCAAAGAATCGAGACAGCGGGCCAAATATTGCTTCGAATTGTACACGGGCACAACAATAGAAACTTTCGGCTGTGCTGCATTGCTCTGAATCATCCAGCCCACCTAGCGCTCGTCGTTTGATTGCCGATTCGACTCTTCGACGCAATACTTCACGCCTTTATACTGTGCACACGGAGTATTCAAGTCGAAGAACTCCGCATCGTGGTGCGGCTTGCGCTTGTCTTCAGGCGGAAGCTGCATATAGTCGCCAAACGCCATGCGAAGATAAACATCATAGCCACACGGAAGCGGCATCTCGGTATCTTCAAAAGCGTGCATCACTGCATGATCAAATGCCTCTTTCGGATATTCGTTCTGCATATAATGCGCACCCGAGCAGAGTTCAGTGATTTTACTGCATTCCGAAATGGGGTACTTCGTCATATTGCGCTCAGCTCGCTTCCACAACTTGTAGCGCGCACGAGGCGAGCGCACCATGCTCAGCAAAATGCGGCTACCCATCGCAACCACGCCACCGTGCTTTTCGGGAACGAATTGTGCGCGGAACAGCGAGTAAATGAGAGCCCATGCTTTTTGCTTCTTTCGAGCAAAACCATCGGGGCAGCCATCAAGAGGAAGCACGTCGAACACAAGACCATGACACAGGTCGATATCGCGCTGATAAGGTTTGATAAACGTGGTCTGCGCGTCGCGAATAGCGACGAAAATATCGTGATCGATGAACGTTTCATCAGACTCGACGAGCTGATAGCGCGAATCGGCATGCACGGGCCAAAGCTCCCGCAAGCGCTCATAGCTTTCGCGAGGCATGAATACATCAACGTCATCGTCCCAGGGAATAAAGCCGCCCGTACGAACAGCGCCAATGCAGCAGCCGCCACACAAGTAAAACGTAAGATCGTGCTTCTCGCAAAAAGCTTTGAAGTATTTCGCCATCTCAAGGCTCTTGGACTGGAGTCCCTTGAGGTCTTCCTGAGTCAATTCCTGCATTGTTACTCGCCTTCTCCTGCGGAAAACGCAGTGTCGAAAGGGGGCATCTTCTTAAACGCACCCGCGAGAAGCCCCACGAGCGTTCCGACGCCATACGAAACATGAATACCAAAGAATACAAACGGCAACGCGACCATGGTCCAATTGCGCTCCGGCGATTGAATCGCGGCACGAATGGTAAGGATGACCGTAGCGGCGGCATACAAAGCAGCACAAACAGCAAAAGGCAGCCATGTCGCAAGAGCCCCGATAAGGGCGAGGGCAATAATGCCCAACACGAAAACGAACGGCGCGAAGTGGAATTTCTGCAGACACTTCGGCTGAACGAACAACGTTCTGCCAATCCAATACCCATTGCCGTATTTCTGCTTGAGCATTTTCTTCAAGCTCGAGCGGGCAAACTGGGCCGATTGAATCGAAGGATCAAAACGAATTTTGTATCCCGCCTCACGAATGCGGTAATGAAGATCGTTGTCTTCGGTCCTCAACAAACGCTCGTCGAACAAACCGACCTTCCCGATGACCTCGCGTCGATATGCACCATGGAAGAGAGAGTCGACATATCGCGCCTCACCGCCGCGGCGATAGTCGGAAACGCTGCTGCCGAACGCTGCCTCTTCGGCAATGTGAAGGGTTTTCGCCCAATTCGACTGAGCGCCCTTATCGACAATCGTTGGCCTATAGCCGCCGCACACGTCTTCCCCGGCATTCAGAACAGCGACATTGCACGACACGAAATCGCGCGCAATCGTTGCGTGTCCGTCCACGCGAATGAAAACATCGCCCTTTGCGTTGCGGAAAAAGACATTCCACCCAGCTGCCTGAATGCGCTTCGGATTGTCGAACACCGCGATGTTCGAAAAGCCAAACTCCTCGCGCTTCTCGGCGAAAGATTCCATTATGTCGCGCGTGCCGTCGCTCGATCCGCTGTCGATAAGCACGACTTCGATATTCTCGTGGGGGTAATCTTGATTGACGATGTCTTCAAGCAACGCGGAAAGCGCCGCCGCTTCATTCAAAGCGACGACGCCAACGCTCACAAGCCCTATGTTCTTGGTACTCAATTATTTCCCCTGCGCAGCAGCTGCTCGTTCTTCAATGACGTTATGCGTAATGGTGTACGTAGGAACGGCGTCGGCAAGCGTGTGAAGTGCCGTGACATCGTCCTGAGTAAGGGCGTCACGCAGTTCTCCAAGCTTGCGTTCGACGGCCTCGTAACCAATTTCTTTGCCCGTGGAAATCATGATGCCCTTGAGCTTGGTGGGAATCGTGTTCTCCTCGTTCATGAGCAGCTCTTCATACATCTTCTCGCCCTCGCGCAAGCCGGTATAGACAATCTTGATGTCTTTATCGACCTCGAGGCCGGAAAGCTGGATGAGGCTCTTCGCCAAATCGACGATTTTCACGGGGTCGCCCATATCGAGGATGAAGATCTCGCCGCCGTTGGCCATGCCGCCCGCCTGAATAACCAGGCGCGACGCCTCGGGAATCGTCATGAAGAAGCGCTCGATGTTCGGGTCGGTAACCGTAACGGGACCGCCGGCCGCAATTTGGCGCTTGAACAGGGGAATAACGCTGCCGTTGCTTCCGAGCACATTACCGAAGCGCACAGCCGTGAACACCGTTTTCGATTCCTGCGCGTAATGCTGAATGATCATCTCACCCATACGCTTGGTGGCGCCCATGACCGAAGTGGGGTTCACCGCCTTGTCGGTCGAGATGAAGATAAAGCGGCCAACGCCGTACTCGTCAGCAAGGCGCACGGCGTTCAACGTGCCAAACACGTTGTTCTGAATCGCCTCACGCGGGCACATCTCCATAAGGGGCACGTGCTTATGCGCAGCTGCATGGAACACAGCTGCGGGATGATACTTCTCAAAAACGTCGCGCAAACGGCCCTCGTCGCACACGCTACCAACTTCGACCTGCACGTCGATATCGTCGTATTGCGACATGATTTCATTGCGAAGCATGTAGGCGTCGTTTTCGTACATGTCGAACACCACGATGCGTTTCGGGGCGACGGCGGCAACCTGACGGCACAGCTCAGATCCAATAGAGCCGCCGCCACCGGTAACAAGAATGGTTTTGCCGGAAATATAACCGCTCACAACGCGCGTGTTCAAAACGACCTCTTCGCGACCGAGCAGGTCGGCGACGTCGACCTCGCGCAGCTTGACGTCGTTGATTTCGTCGATGCGCAGCTCGCGCACATTGGGAAGCGTGCGCAACTGGCAATTCGTTTTGGTGCAAATGCCATAAATGCGCTTGCGCTCGTCGAGCGTGGCAGAGGGAATGGCTACAACGATCTGCTGGATATCGAAGCGCTCGACCAAACGGGGAATGTCGTCGCTCGTTCCCATGACCTCGACACCGTGAATGCGAAGCTTACGCTTGCTGGGATTGTCGTCGACCGCGATAATCGGATCGCCCGGCATATGCGGATCGCGCGAAGCCATGCGGCCAATCGCGAGCGAGCCCGTTTCGCCCGCACCGACGACCAGCGTGCGCAAGCGTTTCTGATTTTCTGCAGGCGTAGCGGCAATAACGCGCTTCTTGGAACGAATGACGCGGAACACCATGCGCACGCCGCCCGTGAAGAAAATCATCAGGAACAGCGCGACGAAGTAAATGCGAATGGGAATCCACTCGCCGAGCACCCACAGCAACACGGCGGAAACCAGCGTTCCAAAGCCGACCATGATGACAATGCGAATCGCATCGTCAATCGAGGCGTATTCCCAAAGGTTGTTGTACATCTTGAATGCAGCGAACAGGCAGATATACACAACTGCCGGCACACCGAGGATGAAATAGATTTCATGAGTGGCAAACACTTCGCCCACCAAGCCCGTGAGCACCGATGCCAAGTAGTATGAAAGGAATGTTGCGAGGATGTCGCACACTATGAGTAGCGCGGTGCGCCTTGTAAAACGAATATCCATGACGTCTACTTTTTCCTAACGGACAAATGTACCTGCCGTGCGCCCTTTAGAGCACGGCATATCCTTCATAGTGTAATGCATATCGTTGCATCGGGGGGCGCGCCTGCGAAAAAGCTCGCTATTCATATATTTTTGCAGCTGCAAAACGCCCGCTCGCCAAGAAAAAGGCACCGCGCTCGGCGACGTCGCTGGTCATCAACAGAATAGCGGAATCGACCCATTGCCGCATCGGAGCACGTTGGCGGCGGTTTGGGCGATGCGGCGGCCCTGCCCGATTCAGCTTCGCGCTTTCCTCATATCTTTCCTCGTGCATCTATGCGCCTGGTTCTCATATCTCATATATGTACGCATTCGGTTTCGCTATCTATTCAACAGATAACTAGCTACCAGTTTTTACTGATTGACATCACCATATCACGCCCCTATTCTGTTCAACAGACCAAACGAGTAGGGAAATGGGAATTTCGAAAGGAGCCCCGAATGCGACACACGAAACGAATGCCGAACTCCCGGTAGATTCGCTTTCACACCTGCCGGGAGCTCCACCGACCAGCACATTTCCATTCGCGATGGGAACCAGCCCATCGAATTATCTAAGGAGACTTTCCAATGAGCCAGTTCATCAATAACCCCGAGCACACCTTCGGCTTCGACACCCTGCAGCTGCACGTCGGCCAGGAAAGCGCCGATCCCGCCAGCGACGCCCGCGCGGTGCCCATTTACCAAACCACGAGCTACGTGTTCCGCAACTCCCAGCACGCCGCCGACCGCTTCGGCCTGGCCGATGCCGGCAACATCTACGGCCGCTTGACGAACTCCACCCAGGGCGTGTTCGAGGACCGCATCGCCGCACTTGAAGGCGGCGTGGCTGGCCTGGCCGTGGCTTCTGGCGCCGCCGCCATTACCTACACGCTGCAGGCCCTCGCGCAGGCCGATGACCACGTGGTTGCGCAGAAAACCATCTACGGCGGCTCGTACAACCTGCTCGAGCACACGCTTTCGCAGTTCGGCGTCGAAACCACCTTCGTCGACGCGCACAACCTCGCCGAGGTCGAAAGCGCCATCAAAGACAACACCACCGTCATTTACCTGGAAACGCTCGGCAACCCGAACTCCGACATTCCCAACGTCGACGCCATTTCCGAAATCGCCAAGAAGCACGGCCTGCCCGTCGTAGTCGACAACACCTTCGGCACGCCGTACCTCTTCCGCCCGCTTGAGCACGGCGCGAACATCGTGGTGCATTCCGCGACCAAGTTCATCGGCGGCCACGGCACCTCGCTCGGCGGCGTGATTGTCGACGGCGGCAACTTCGACTGGAAGGCAAGCGGCAAGTATGCCGAAATCGCCGAGCCCAACCCGAGCTACCATGGCGTAAGCTTCGCCGAAGCCGCAGGCCCGGCCGCATTCGCGACCTATGTGCGCGCCATTCTGCTGCGCGACGAAGGCGCCTGCATCTCACCGTTCAACGCATGGATTCTGCTGCAGGGCACCGAAACGCTGTCGCTGCGCGTCGACCGTCATGTCGAGAACACGAAGAAGGTTGTCGAATTCTTGGCCAACGACCCGCACGTGGCTTCCGTGAACCACCCGAGCCTGCCCGATCACCCCGACCACGAGCTCTACGAGCGCTACTTCCCCAACGGCGGCGCCTCCATCTTCACGTTCGAGATTAAGGGCGGCCAAGAAGCAGCTTGGAAATTCATCGACAGCCTGCAGATTTTCTCGCTGCTCGCCAACGTCGCCGACGTGAAGAGCCTTGCCATTCACCCGGCAACCACCACGCACTCCCAGCTGACCGAGGCCGAGCTTGCCGACCAGGGCATCACGCCTTCGACCATTCGCCTGTCCATCGGCACCGAGAACGCCGACGACATCATTTGGGATTTGCAGCAGGCCTTCGCCAAGCTCGACTAACTTCAGGCGAAGGGCAACCGCGCATGGCAAGCCACAAGGCCGCGCCACGAATCGCAAAGCTGAGATAGAGAAAGCCCTGGAAGTCGATTCCAGGGCTTTCTTGCAATTTGAGACTCATTAACCAGCTACCGTTCGGCCGAAAACGCAGGAGGCACATTCGGCGTGAGCAGCGTTTTCGCCTGTTCCTCGCATGCGGAAATATTCGCCTGGAGCGTTTTGCGATATTTGCCGCGGCTCATGCCCTCATCAAATACGCCGCCCGCATACGTCAAAACATCGAGGGCAATGTTGCCGCCGTTCGGGAGCTTATCGACTGACGAGACCATGCTTGCGAACTGCGCGTCGGCGTACACGTTCGTCTCGAACTGGTACCGCAACAGCGTTTGCCCGCCGTCGAGCGCTGCCAAAATGCCCGAATCGCGCGCCGCATCGAGCACGCCGTCGGCTTCCTCGCGATAGCCTTTTAGCAGCCACGCGTCGCCGAATTCCTTCGCCTCAACAAGCCACGCGGGCAGCTTTCGCCCATCGCCGCCCGCCTGCGACACGTCTCCGTCAACCTTCGCCGCCTGCATGCCGTCGTCAATCGAGGAACGCAAATTCGCCGCCGCGACCAAATAATTCTTCACGCTCTTGGTGAGCTGCTCGTCTTCGTTCGAGCCCACAAGGGAATAGAACCTGTTTTCGAGCGCCTGTTGCGCGCCGCCTTCAGGAATGCTCGCTCGCAGCGACGAGTTCGTGGCAATGCTGAAATACCAGTCCAAAAACGCGTCGGTTCTGCCTGAACATGTCGTATATGAGCTCTCAAGCGAATCTTTCAACTGAGACGACATCGTGCGCAGGTTCGCCTCGTCGGCCGAAAGCGAGCTGGCGAGCGCATCGATTTTCGCCTGGTCATACAGCACGCCATCGATGGAATAGACCGATTTTCCCGCAAGTTCGCGGGCGATTTCCTGCAGGGCCGTGCCGTTTTCGGTTTGCATGACCATGCCGACCTTCGCCTCGCCCCAGAAAAAGCCCGCCACGAGCGCGGCGGGGAGCACCGCGGCCATAACGACGTAGCGCTGCCAGATGGGCTGCGTCGCATCGTCGCGCTTGATCGCGTCGACCGAAACGAAAATCTTGCGCAGCTCCTGCACGGGAAGCGCGCACAGCCCAATGAGGTTCGCCATGCCGAAAAACGCGCCCGCGCACAGCGCCGTGCGAATGGCGAAGCAAACGGGCACCGACACTTTCGAAGCCTGCATAAGGCCGTAGCTCGTAAGGCTGTCGACGATCCACGAGCCAACGCCCGCGTTCCACATGAGCGCCGAAGGGGAATTCTCGAACGGCATGGGCGTTTTCGCGAAGGCGTCGAGCACCGTTTCGACAGGCTGCCCGAAACTGGGGTCCATCGCGCAATACACGCCATACGCAACGCACAGAAGAAAACCGACGATGGCGCAGCTCCACAGAAATTCGCCTGACGCCTGAAACGCGGGCTCGTATTCGCGGCGTGCGTAGCGACGCATGAGCAGCAACACCACGGGATACACCACCACCGCGGCGAAAATGAGCACCCATTCAGCGATGTCCCACTTCGGCGATTCGAGGAACAAGCTCGCCATGCATGCGGCAGACACGCAAAAGCTCACGACGAAGCTGAAGATGCGGCCGTTGTTCACGCGCGCGAACAGGCCGCCCGACGCATATTTGAATTGGCGGTGCGTTTTGCGCACAACCACCTGATACATTACGCCCGCCGTTGAAGCGAGGGTGAAAAACGCCCAGAACAGCGCCAAAAACGGCGCGGGCATTTTCGGCACGGCGAAGCTCAGCAAATAGACGGTTACGACAAGCAGCGCCGCCTTGGCAAAATAGGCGCCGAGGTGCTTGGCGGAAGAATCGCCCAGAATACGGCGAATCGGGTCGAGGCCGTGGGGGCCGAGTTTCAAGGACGATTCCGCCGAGGTCAGGATTTTCTCCAGCGATGGCTCCGCTTCGAAGGACGGTTCTGCTTTGGCGGACGACTTTTCGGAGAAGGCTTTCGCTTCGGCGGATGGTTTCACCTTGAATGAGTCACCACCTTTGCTCCCACCAGCCGAAACGCGCAGCGAAGCGATCGCCTCGGTTGGGCGCTTCGGCTGTATGCGAGAAGAATCGGGCTTCATGGGAGTGGCTCCTGGGACGGCGTTGAATCATACATAGTATAGAGCCATTCGCGACACGCGGCTCAGTTTGAAGCGATTCCGAGCACTTCCGCGAGCGGGCGGCCCGTTCGCTGCGAATGAGCTTCCGCAAATCACCATGGACCGCGATGCCGCTTCGTTGCTTCGCCTTCCCCTCAATACGCCGCAACAAGCTGCTACCAGCTCGCCTCGATTTCGCGAATGCGCTGGTAGAGCCATTCGTTTTGGGGGACTTCGATGCCATGCTCAGTAGCGAGACGGCAGATGGTGCCCGAGAATTCCTCGACCTCGGTTTTGCGGCGCGCGATGCGATCTTGCGCCAT